>Ga0209475_10000398_pt1 | contig 96587 bp, 88 predicted proteins | sample tdDd471_FD_187128 | JGI IMG/M metagenome (GOLD analysis project Ga0209475, IMG submission 187128) | Marine sediment microbial communities from the Atlantic coast under amendment with organic carbon and nitrate - tdDd47.1 (SPAdes)... | ecosystem: Environmental > Aquatic > Marine > Coastal >... | reverse complement strand
CGATCATTTAGCCTTTAAATACCTAAAACAGAGTGATCAGAATCAATGAGAAAGAGTGATCAGCTTGAATGAGAATCTGTGATCAGGTTCGATGAGAACAGGCGATCAACATCTATGAGAATATACACTAGTCCTTTATGTGCTTTAATTACATCACCTCGACAATGGACTGAGCAAGTCCCGCAAGAATCCAAACAACGCTTCCTTGACCCGGAAGGGAAACAAACCGAAGTCTGCGACCGGCGTGGTTTTATCGGACGAAGACGTTTATTACAAAAAAGCTTGGCCGCCCTCAAACTTCCAATTGCTCATCCCAATAGTGTGCAAGGCGTACTACTACATGGTATGGGTGGCCTAGGCAAAAGCAGTACGGCGGCCCGATTAGCTGATCGCTTACAAGCCAGTCATAAACTCATTGTTTGGCGGGGCAAAATTGATGAAAGCCGTATCCGACAAAACCTTAAGACCTATTTGGCGAATCTTTCCAACCCTGGGGCTGACATAGGACAAGCCCTAATGGAAATATTTCAACAACAAAGCCTGCTGTTAATTTTTGATGATTTTGAACAAAATGCGGAACAAAGTATCGAAACTCTAGAAAAACCAGGAACCAGAGAAAAGCCGGAAATCCTTAATGGTGAAGTCCAATTCACCCCGGATAGCCTGTCGCTTATCCACCAAGTCCTAGATGCCATAAAAGAAACCGCCAGCAATACTCGACTAATTATTACCTCCCGCTATAAAGTTCCCATTAATGCCGCCTATCAAATCTATACGGATGAACCTAACCGCCTACGCAATTCTGATTTAGACAAAAAATGTAAAAACCTTCGGCAATTACAAAAAACGAGTCATCTAGACACCAAGGTTCGCCAACAAGCGATTAAACTAGCCGATGGTATCCCACGTCTCTTGGAATGGATGGATACCACTATTGAACAACACCCGAAAGATACCCAGGCTTTATTGGATAAACTGAGCCAAACACAGGCCGAATACCGGGAAAAAATCCTAATTCAAAGCCTATTAGAACAACAAAGCCAAACCAGCCGCCAAGCCCTGGCCTATACTGCCTTATTTCATATCCCCGTCCCATATCCCGTTATCCAGGCCATCCTCCCCGATAACAATTCTAATACCCCTAATTCAAAAGGAGTCGAAACCACCTTCCAAAGCGCCCACCAAGCCGGATTGGTGGAAATAATTGAAGGTGAGACACCACACTATTATGTCTCCTCCTTATTACACCCCAATCTAAACTCTGAACTAAGTCCGGAGCAAACTCAAACCGCTATAGCTCAAGCCGCAGAAAGCTTGTATCAGCATCAAAATGGCTTTTCAGAACACAACTATCAAGAAATTCTACGTTTGGCTTTATTAGCCGAACAAAAAGACTTAGCGGTGGAAGTGGGAGATAAATTAGCAGCCTATTTATTAAATAAAAACCGTTGGCAAGAAAGTCTTATCCTATGCCATCAGGTTTTAGCTTTGCAGGAAGATTTTCGTCTTTTAACCAGCCTTGCCCAGGCGGAACAATATTTAGGGATTAGTACTTGTGATAAGCATTTTCTAAAAGCCATAGCGCTTTTTCCTGCTAAAGCAGATGATGATATGCTTTATGAGCAAAGTGCGACAGAATTTAATTATGCTAACTTACTCATTCAACAGGGTAAATTGGACCAAGCTATGGAATTATTGCAAAAAACAATTCCTTTATTAAAACAACTTGGCAAAGAGCGCGATATAGCCGTAACCCACGGCAAAATAGCGGATATTCTTAGTAGCCGGGGTAATTTGGATGAAGCCCTTAGAATTCGCCGTGAAGAACAACTCCCGGTGTATGAAGTCTTGGGCGATGTGCGCTCAAAAGCCGTGACGATGGGCCATATCGCGGATATTCTCCGCAGCCGGGGGGAATTGGATGAAGCCCTTAGGATTTGCCGTGAAGAACAACTCCCGGTTTATGAAGCCTTGGGTGATGTGCGCGAAAAAGCTGTGACGATGGGCCAAATCGCGGATATTCTCCGCAGCCGGGGGGAACTGGATGAAGCCCTTAGGATTCGCCGTGAAGAACAACTCCCGGTGTATGAAGCCTTGGGCGATGTGCACCAAAAAGCCGTGACGATGGGCCAAATCGCGGATATTCTCCACAGCCGGGGGGAATTGGATGAAGCCCTTAGGATTCGCCGTGAAGAAGAACTCCCGGTGTATGAAGCCTTGGGCGATGTGCGCTCAAAAGCCGTGACGATGGGCAAAATCGCGGATATTCTCAGCAGCCGGGGGGAACTGGATGAAGCCCTTAGGATTCGCCGTGAAGAACAACTCCCGGTGTATGAAGCCTTGGGTGACGTACACCAAAAAGCTGTGACGATGGGCAAAATCGCGGATATTCTCGGCAGCCGGGGGGAATTGGATGAAGCCCTTAGGATTCGCCGTAAAGAACAACTCCCGGTGTATGAAGCCTTGGGATATGTGCGCGAAAAAGCTGTGACGATGGGTAAAATAGCAGATATTTTGGATGAACAAGGACAGTTAGAGGAGGCGTTAAGGGTACGTGAAGAGGATGAAGTTTCAATATATCAAGAACTCGGCGATATCCGTGAATTGCTCGTGGTTCGTGTAAAAATTGCGATTTCTCTTTGGAAGATATATCAGAAAGAGCGTCAAGATGAAGTCAATGAACTCTTATGCTGGTCACTACAAAAAGCAGAACAGATGCAAATCACCGAAGCAGAGCAAATTAGGGGAATTTTGCAGCAATTAAATATGACTTGTGAGTAAAAGAGCGGTTGGCAGTTAACGGTTTACAGTTGACAGTAACAGATTACAAAAATTCCAATTTTACCGTCAAACCATAGAATGAACTGAAGCGTATTTTTTTCTCTTTTTTCTGTGTGGTCTGTGTATTCTGTGGCCAATAATGTTTTTTTGTCCGTGTTATCCGTGTCCTTCGTGGTCAATGTTTTGATTTTTCTCTTAATTTTCCATTATCAATTATCCGTTTTCCATTGCTCTTAAACCAGTGCCGCCGGAACTTGAACAATCTTTTCACTCAACATCCGAATTTCATGACTATTATTAATCACAATTCCAAGCGGTAGTTCATTCTCATTAATAAACCTATTCAAAGAATTTAATTGTTTCAACTTAGTCGACACCCCAAATTTAATTTCAATCGGCAAGGTCCCAAAGCTGCCTTCTAAAATCAAATCCACTTCTGCCCCATGTTTGGTTCGATAATAATAATAAGTACAATTCACGGCTTGACTGGCATTCATGCCTTTAATCAGTTCTTCGATAATATATGATTCAAAGTTTTGTCCCACATTGGGTGAGCGAATGAGTTTTTCTCGGTCATTAATATTGGATAGAAAATGCATAAGGCCTGAGTCTCTTAAGATCCCTTTGGGCATTTTTACCAGTGATTTTGTTTTGGCCTTTTCATAGGCGGGAATGATTCGCCAGACAAAGGTTTTATCGGCAATTTCCAGATAATCTCTAATTGTTATTTCATTGGTATCAATGGCGCGCCCCAGTTGTGCCTTATTGATAATAGTGCCTGAAAGTTCGGATAGGGTGGAGATAAAGCGTCGATATCGAATTGCATCCAATCTTGGAAACAGCTTTTTTAAGTCGCGATTGATATACAGCTGGAAATAATTATTCATCCAGGTTTGGAAATATCGGGAATCGTTGGATAGGATGGGTTCGGGATATCCTCCGATTAGAAAATCATTGATTATATCGTCTTCAGTCGGTTTAATTTGTTTTAAAAATTTTAAAGAACTTAGAGATATTTCTTGATTTAAAATTTGATAAAAATCGGGTAAGGGGCTTTGTTTGATTTCATTTCTTTTTAAAGTACCTAATTCGACTATGCCTAAGCGACCGGCTAAAGAGTCACTGGCATGTTGAATCAATTCCGGTGAACTGGAACCGGTTAAAATAAAACGATTTTTCAGTGAACGTTTGGCATCAATCTCACCCCGCAATTGTTTAAAAATTTGCGGATATTCTTGAGCCTCATCAATAATAATGTTTTTGGGGTATTCCTGAAAAAAAAATGCCAGATCATTGGATATAAATTCAAAATCCGCTTGGTTTTCTAGATCAAAGTATTTCCAATCGCGCCTGGCTTGTCTCGCTATGGTTGTTTTACCACATTGTCTAACGCCAAGGATCAATACCGCCGGGAAAATATCCAGGAGTTGATTGATTTTTAATTGCTCATTTCGATTTAAACCGGTCATATCCAAATTCTACACTTGGATTTTACCGGTGTAAATAAAAACCTCTATTTGACATCATCAATAAACCTACTAAAATTCTCAAGAATAAAGACCTTGGTTTATTTTAATAATAATAGTTTGACAATAATGGAGAATAATAATGAGACTTCTAACACTCGCGTTTAGTTTTACCCTGCTCTTACTTGTTTCTAATGGGGTTTTTGCTGCCGCTCATGGTATGAAAATGCCGACCAAAGCCGCTCCTATGCTTATGCAAACCATGTCACCTGACGGAGCGATGACTTATATTATTTCACCCGAAGATGGGGCGACAGTACCTGAAACTTTTACGGTTAAGTTTGGCCTAAAAGGGATGGGGGTAGCGCCGGCCGGGACGGATAAAGCCAAAACGGGTCATCACCATTTATTGATTGATGCTAAAACAATGCCTGATTTAACTAAACCACTCGGTAAGGATGTGAAACATTTTGGTGGTGGGCAAACCGAGGTGGAATTAACTCTGCCTAAGGGTAAACATACGTTGCAATTGATTTTGGGCGATAAATTGCATATTCCACACAATCCTCCAGTAATGTCTAAGAAAATTACCATTCACGTTAAATAAGTGAGTACAAAATTAAGCTATCGAATTTCTTCAATGGAATATTTTTTTTCATAAACTATGGGTCGGATTAATGGATAGCCTTGGCTTTGCCAGTGAGTTAATTCGACCATGGCAGAAGGAACTACTTTGACAAAACTATGAAAATCAGCCGGGCTATACCCATAATCATCAGCGGCGTCCATACAGACTCTGAATTCTACACCGAGTTGTTCGTAATAGCGGATTCGTTCCACGGCATTTTTGTATTTTTGATAATTCTTTTTCACCATCGTCACGATTTCGGTGCCATGAATAATGACTTTAATATCCATAAATTCAGGAGCGACGGCATAAGGTTCGGCCATTAAAGTATTCATATAAGAGCGAATCCAAAATAAAGCGCCATAAATTTTTTGTGGTTCGTCAAAAAAAAATTCAAATAAGGCCTTCGGTTCATCCGTGTATGGTGTATAGATGATTTCAGCTGTTTCTTTTTCTTTCGCAGTCGTGTTTAACGTGATTAATAGCAAACCAAAAACGGCGAATAGGCTAATTAAGTATTTATTTTTCATCGTTGCTCTATATAATGATTAACTCTTACTTATTAATGAATAGCTCTCTTTAGCAGGTTTTTCAATGACAAAACAAGCATTATTATTAGTTTCACATGGTAGCAGACGTTCTCAATCAAACACTGAGGTAATTGAACTGACTGAAAAAATTCGACCACTTACTGAAGGGCGGTTTGAGATTGTTCGTGCGGCTTTTCTGGAATTGGCCGATCCATTAATACCCCAAGGGATTGAGCAATGCATAAAAGATGGCGCAAGTTCAGTGATGGTATTACCCTATTTTTTAGCTGCAGGCAGGCATGTCGCTGAAGATATTCCGGAAATTGTAGAGCAGGCTCAACGTGATTATCCCGATATCAATATTCAGGTCATAAGGCATATAGGGGCGGCCGGTTTTATGCCTGAATTTTTGGCTCAAATCGCGCTGAGCGAAAAAGGCTAAAAAAAGTCAATATCACCGGCTTCAATATTTTCTTCTTCTTCTTCAATAAGGCCATTAGATACCAATAATTCATAGATATGCATCTGGTCCCGACCGTGAGTTTTGGCATAGTATAAGGCCTTATCCGCATTCACAAAAACATCAGCCGAACTAGCCTGCTGAGTGATTTGGGTAACACCGATGCTAATGGTTAATGAATCTACTTTTGCATATTGGTGTTCATTAATACTTTTACGGATTCGTTCAAACGCATAGACGGCATCTTCTAGATCAAAGGCTTTAAGTAAAATAACAAATTCTTCGCCACCATAACGAAAAATTAAATCTCCATCTCTAACATTCGCTTCCATCAAGCGTGAAATTAGGATTAAGATTTCGTCTCCATATAAATGCCCATAAGTATCATTGATGCTTTTAAAATGATCGATGTCTAAGACTCCTAGCCAATACGTATACATACCTTTATTTTGGCGCGCATCGCTGGTGGGGTAATGGGCAAATTCATGCTTGGCAGGGTCGGTTTCATGATTATTAACTAAAATCCGCGTGATTTCCTCGTCCATGGTTTCACGGTTAAGAAGGTTAGTCAATTTGTCGCGTTGGGTTTTATCGAGGAGTCTTAAATAGTTACAATATACGCGCAACATACCATGGGTTAAACGTTGACTATTTAATTCTACGGAGTCGCAGCTTTGTACCAAAATAGCGAAAATTTCTCGATTATCATCGATAGCAGGATAGATAATATAGAATTTTCCAGCCTGGGATTGTTGAGCAATACTCTGAATTTCCAGAGTATCGATGCACTTATCAATGCCTTGCTGAAGGTTTTCTGAAAGCTTGCCTTTTTTTAATTGCTGAATGCTATTAACACCGAGCACTCCATGTTTCGAATAGGATAATAAAGTTAAATTATCGGGTGGTGTTTTTGAAGTAAGACGATAGAGCCAGAAATCACTTTTTGGCATGAGTTCTTTAAGTGCGGTAAGGAGACTTCTTTCGATAATGCCTCGATCGGAATAGCGAGTAACTTCGGCTAAACTATCGATAAATTGTAAAGGATTGATTGAATTCATTAGCCTTAAGCTTATGCCTACTGTTTATATTAATATTTTAGTCCAAAACGGGTGGACTATCAGAAATTCTCGCTACATTTTACGACGATACGCACCACCAACTTCATAGAGTGCTTGGGTTAACTGTCCTAAGCTGCAGTCGATACATGCGGTCATTAAAGCACTAAAGCTATTGTGATTTTGTAAGATTTTAGATTGCAGTGTATCTAAACTCATTTGAGAAGTCATCTTATGATTAACTTTAAAATTTTCAATTGCTTGAAGTTGTCGCTGTTTTTTTTCATCGGAGCAACGGGTTAAAAAATAGTGTGCGTCTTTTTTCTTAGGCGTAGATGACGTAAACGTGTTTACTCCGACTATTGGTATCTTGCCGGTATTTTTAAGTGCTTCGTAATAATGGCTTTCATCCTGAATTTTGCCTCGTTGATAGAAGTTTTCAATCGCACCTAAAACACCACCCCGTTGCGATAAGCGGTCAAATTCTTCATATACTGCTTGTTCTAGTTGATCGGTTAAATATTGAATTGTAAACGAACCTTGAAGAGGGTTCTGATTGAGATTAAGGCCCAATTCCCGCTGTAGAATCATTTGAATCGCCAGAGCGCGCCTGACTGATTCTTCGGTAGGGGTGGTTACCGCTTCATCATAAGCATTGGTATGCAAACTATTACAATTATCATTTAGGGCATATTGAGCTTGTAAGGTGGTGCGAATATCATTCAGTTCGATTTCTTTAGCATGTAGGCTGCGTCCTGACGTTTGGATATGGTATTTGAGTTTTTGACTTTTGGAGTTCGCCTGATAATAATCTCGCATTGCATGAGACCAAATGCGTCTTGCCACTCGACCGATGACGGCATATTCTGGATCCATGCCATTGCTGAAGAAAAAACTAAACTGACCGGCAAACTCATCAATCCGCATACCTTGGGCCAGATAATATTCAGCCAAGGTAAAACCGTTGGCCAGGGTAAAGGCTAATTGAGTAATCGGGTTGGCACCAGCCTCAGCAATATGATAACCACTAACAGAAACACTATAAAAATGTTTGATTTGTTTATCGATAAAGTATTGTTGCACATCGGCCATCAAACGAAGCCCAAAAGGCAAGGCAAATAGACATTCATTTTGTGCCATTTCCTCTTTTAAAATATCGGCTTGTAGGGTACCTCGGATCACTTGCATGGTTTGCTTGGCTAAGTGTTGATATTCTTGCTCTGAGACTAATTGTTTACCTGAAATTCCTAATAATCCCAAACCTAAGCCATTGTGCTGTTCCGGTAGTGGACCGTTATATTCTGGCGGGTGTTTATCGAGAAACCAGTTGCGTTTAAATTCTTCGACTTCCTGCCAACGCTTATTTTCTTTTAAATAACGCTCGATGCGTTGATCAATGGCAGTATGGATAAACCAAGCCATAAATATGGGGGCAGGGCCATTTATGGTCATGGATACGGAAGTTTCTGGGGCATTCAGATCAATACCAGAATAAAGCTTTTTCATGTCGTCCAAACAGGCGATGGATACTCCGGACATACCAATACAGCCGTAAATATCTTCCTGATGACTCGGATCTTTACCATATAAGCTTATGGGATCAAAAGCTGTCGAGAGCCGAATACTTTTTTGTCCTTGTAATAAATAGAAAAAACGGCGATTGGTATCTTCAGGGATACCTTCGCCAGCAAACATTCGAGTGGGTTCTTCTTCCTCGCGTCGATTGGGAAAAACTCCGGCGGTAAAGGGAAATTGTCCAGGAATGTTTTCATTTAATAAATAATCACAGAGAAAATCCCAAGATTGATGTTTGGGAAGACTAACTTTGGGGACACTTAAATGACTGCGTGATTCACTCTGCTTATGTGGTAAGTCATTTTGCTTGAGCAGCCAATCAGACAAATTCTTAAGTACTTTTTCGTCAATTTCTGTCAGTAGTTGATTATATAATTTACGTAATTGATATAAAGTTTGTCCTGATTCCAAATGTGCAATGGAATAGGGCGTGAGAGGCGCGGGTAATAAGGGATCATTTAAGGCTTTCAGGCTGTAATAATAGCTTTGTAGTCGTCGGCATAAAGCAGTTTGTTCCTCAATTTGTTGGTGTGTCTCACGACCAAGGCGAGCAATATCGCTGAGATAATTTTGCCGATGCATTTGAATCAGAGGAGTGGGGTGTTGTTTGCATAATTCCATATGTTCATGTAAGGGCAGGTTTAGTTTTTCAAACAGATATTTAATAAACTTCATCAGGCCAGCATCATTAAAATTACTGGCTGTCATGGGAAAAATAGGAAGGTTACTAGCCGCATCAGTCGGATTGTCAAATTGTTTGTGATTGCGACGCCATTGTTTACGAATTTCTCTTAGCGCATCATCACTACCACTTTGTTCGTACTTGTTTAGAATAATACTATCGGCCTCATCCAGCATGGCAATTTTTTCCAATTGGCTAGGGGCTCCAAATTCGCGAGTCATAACATAAATACTATGATCGACATGGGAAATAATACTGGCATCGCTTTGCCCAATACCGGCCGTTTCGACAATAATTAATTGAAACCCTGATTGTTTTAAGAGTTCTAAAATATCAGGTAGACTTTCACTAATGGTATTATTGGCTGTTCGAGTAGCTAAGGAGCGAATAAAAAGACGTTCATCTGGTCCGGCATTAATTCGGATACGATCTCCTAATAAGGCTCCGCCAGTCTTTTGCCGACTGGGATCCATCGCCAAAAAAGCAATCCGATAGATTGGCTGAAAACTTTGAGTTGCCTTCAATATGTGTTGGAGTAATTCATCAATTAAAGTACTTTTGCCGGAACCGCCAGTTCCAGTGATACCAATGACGTGGCCATTAAAATCATTGATTTTTTTTATTGAGCTTTTACCTTGCTCAATAGCGCTTATATAACGGGCCAAGGAATGATTGGATAATAGGGAATAATTGGTTTGTGGAAGAGACACCGTTGTATTGGCCAATTTACACCGAGTGATTAAATCGTCAGCCATGGCTTCCATTCCTAATTGTTGGGCATCATTTGCGGTATAAATTCGACATACACCCATTTTTTCCAATTCACGGGCTTCGGGCTGTGAAATGGTTCCACCACCACCACCAAAAATTAAAATGTTTTCGGCATGTTTGGTTTGTAGTTTTTTGACTAAATACTTAAAAAACTCTTTGTGTCCACCTTGATAAGAGCTAACGGCGATGGCATTGACATCTTCTTGAATGGCAGCCTGGACAACTTCTTCCACACTGCGATTATGGCCCAAGTGAATAATTTCAGCGCCTCTTTCCTGAAGTAGGCGACGAATTAAATTAATTGCCGCATCGTGACCATCAAAAATAGCCGCTGCGGTGACAATGCGGATCGGATATTCAGCAGCATTCATTGGTCTCTCTTAAACTGTCTTTTATCGTCATTCTATTACCGTAATTGCTCTTATTCTGCCAATTGTAAGTCGTTTACCACGGCCATTAAAAACCGGCCGGCTTCTCCTCCCGTTACCGCCCGATGATCAAAACTCAACGATAAGGGCATTATGCGATGACTGCTAAACTCTTGATTAGTTTGGACAATAATATCGCGACATTTACCAGCTCCTAGAATTGCTACGGTAGGAGGCATGACAATCGGACTAGCATAACGGCCGCCAATATTGCCAAAGTTGGATAGAGTGATGGTATAACCGCGCATTTCATCAGGTGGTAGCTTGCGTTCTTGCAAAGCGGCTTTTAAATTATCGATACGCTGTCGAAGTGCGGTAGGAGATAGACTGGCTACGTCTCGAATTACTGGAACAAATAAGCCTTCTTTGGTATCAACCGCAATGCCTAAATGAATTTGTTCAATTAAACGACGACCAATACTATGACCGTCATACCAAGCATTAAGAGCGGGTTCAACCCCACAGGCCTTACTCATCGCACGAACTAATCGTAAACTATAGTCTTCTTTAGGAGACCAATGGTGAATGTCGGCATCTTCCATTATGGTGACAGGAACCACCTCGGCATGGGCTTTTTCCATGGCAATTGCCATAGAGCGTCGAACCCCTTTAAGTGGAATTAATTTACCCACATCTTGAAGGATTTTCGCCACCCGTTCGATATCACGTGCGGTGATGGTATCATTGGGACCGGTTGGTGTGACAATAGATAAATCAATATTTAAACGATGAGCAAGTGCACGTACCGCCGGTGTCACTTTGATTGCAGCACTTTTATGGCTGCTGGCGTGGCTACTTGGAGCTTGTTCTTGAATAATTTGATTAGAACTCGGTATTTCACCCACCACACTGACACTTTCATTACTTTCTGTAATGCTATCATCTGCATTTGATTTTTCAGCCTCGCTGACTTCAAATTCTAATAGTGGATCGCCGGTATGAATGAGATCACCAACATTACCATATAGACGAATAATCTTACCGTTTTGGGGACTGGGTATATCAACCAATGCCTTGGCAGTTTCTACAGCAACCAGGTTCTGGTCAATTTCAACGGTGTCGCCTTCTTTAACGAACCATTCCACCACTTCTGCATCGGGTAAACCTTCTCCCAAATCGGGCAACTTAAATATATTCATGCGTACTCCAAGGCAGTGCGAGCTGCGTTAATAATACGAGAAACATCGGGTATATAATGATTTTCGAGACGAAATAGGGGCATCACCGTATCATAGCCAGTGACTCGCTGAACGGGGGCTAACAAATAGGTTAATCCGGTTTCGGCTAACTGGGCGGCGATTTCTGCACCAACTCCGCCGGTTCTGGCGGCTTCATGAATAATGACACAACGTCCGGTTTTTTCTACCGAAGATAAAATAGTGCTCATATCGATGGGTTTAATCGTGGCCAAATCGATCACTTCAGCATATATGCCTTGTTCGGCCAGTTGTTCGGCGGCTTGCAATGTTTCATATAACATGGCACCCCAACTAACCAGAGTGATATCATTGCCTTCGCGTAATAAATAACACACATCCAGTGGTAGGGCTTGGCCATTATTTTCCACGTCTTCTTTTTGCAGCCGATAAATTCGTTTTGGTTCTAAAAATAAGACCGGATCAGGATCACGAATTGCTGCTAGTAATAAGCCATAAGCACGGCTAGGTGAAGAGGGAATAACGACTCGTATACCAGGAATATGGGCGAATAAGGCTTCAGTACTCTCGCTATGGTGTTCAGGGGCTCGGATTCCGCCGCCATAAGGAGCCCTAATAACCATCGGACAAGTCAGGCGACCGCGGGTGCGGTTGCGTAATCGGCTGGCGTGATTCAAAATATTATCCAGAGCCGAATAAATAAATCCCATAAACTGAAATTCAGCGATTGGTTTGAGGCCTTGTGTGGCCATGCCAATGGCCATACCGGCGATCAGCGTTTCAGCTAGTGGCGTATCGATGACCCGCTGGTCACCAAACTGTTGTTGAAGATCGACGGTGGCCCGAAAAACACCACCATTAATACCAATATCTTCGCCCAATAACACCACGTCTTGATCATGTTGCATTTCATAAGCCAAGGCCTGATTGACAGCCTCAATTAAGGTAATATTGTTCATCGGGAACCTCCAGGCTTGGCATTAATTCTTCGCTCGATTTCATCCCGCTGGATTTGCATGGTCGTTGGCAATTCTGCATAGAGATGATCAAACATACTTGTGGCTGCCATGGCTGGTGTGCTCAAGTATTCGTTTACTGCATGATTGACTTCGTCATTGCACTGACTTTGCAGCACTTCTAATTGCTGAACGCTGATGACTTGTTCGGTTAGTAAGTAATTTTTTAAGCGTTTGATGGGATCATACTGCCATTGTTTTTCGACCAGACTATCTTCACGATAACGACTGGCATCGTCGGCAGTGGTGTGATCACTTAAGCGAAACGTCAGAGCTTCAATAACTCGCGGACCTTGTCTATCCCTGGCTTGTTGAATGGCTTTATGGAATCGTTCATAACACGCCAGGACATCATTGCCATCCACTTGTTCCCCGGGTATACCGCCAGCCCATGCTTTTTGAGCCAATGACGGAGCACTGCTTTGCATGTCGCGAGGCAACGATATAGCCCATTGGTTATTGGCAATAACAAATACTATGGGTAATTGCCATACGCCAGCCGCATTTACGGCCTCGTAAAAATCGCCTTTAGAAGTGGCTCCATCTCCTAATACACAGACGGCTACTCGTTTTTCTTGACGTAATTTCATGGCATAAGCAATTCCAACTGCATGGCAAGTTTGAGTGCCAATGGGGACACAAATCGGCATATCTTGCATACATTCGACTGCCCCTCCCTCAAAGGCCATACCACGTTCGTCACCCCCCCAATATAATAATAAACTGTTCATTTTTACGCCTCGGGCCAGTTGGGCACCATACTCTCTATAAGTTGGTATAAGAACATCTTGGCCCTGCATAGCATTTCCTAAAGCAGTACCAATTGCTTCTTGACCGAGAGAAGATGCATAGGTTCCTAAGCGCCCAGTACGTTGTAATGAAATGGCTTTTTGGTCAAAGCTACGAGTCAGTAGCATTTGTTGGTAAAAATCTAATAAGGTTTGATTATCAACCTGATAGTCATCGGATTCGTCGATAATTCGAGATTGATGATTCAGAATTTGGTAATAGGTGATGGATTCACTCATTTGCTCATCCTCAGTGTTTTAAACACTAACAATAACGTTGTAAACTATTTATAAAAGGGCAATAACTAATCCGTTATTGCCGGGTTTTGATGTAATCATCGACAATTGCATTTGCAATTAAGTTAGTGGCAAGATTTTGTAATTGAGACTGGTTGAATATTTCGATTAGGCGATGATAGAGCTCATCGAGTTTTTTGCTGAGTTTGCCCTCGCTTTTTTGGGTAATATGTAATATTCCACCTGAATTAATCACATAATCTGGCGCATATAATATATTTCGCTGTCTTAAAATTGGGCCAATTTCGCAATCAGATAATTGATTATTGGCAGCACCGGCGATAGCCTTGGCTTTTAGCCGATGAACGGTCTCATGATTAATAATTTGTCCTAATGCACAGGGAGCAAAAACATCACAAGGTACATTGTAGATATCGATGGGATGTACATAATTAACAGCAAATTCTTTTTCGCAACGCAAAACTGCTTTATTGTTTACGTCGCTGACCGTGAGTTTGGCACCGGCTTGGTTTAGCAGTTTTATAAGTTCATAGCCAACATGTCCTAATCCCTGTACAACAATATGCTGTCCGGTTAAATTGGTGCTGCCCCGCAAAAACTTACTACAAGCTTGGATCCCTAAAAAGACTCCTCTTGCGGTGGTGGGGGAAGGATCACCTTGTTCGGATGTACAGGTAACATAGTTGGTCTGTTGTTTAATGATATCCATATCTTCTGGACTGGTACCACTATCAACTGCGGCAATATAACGTCCGCCTAAGCTTTCAACAAAACGACCAAAAGACTGCATTAACTTGATTCGATCATAAGCGGTAGTTGGTTGCACGATAACACTTTTACCGCCACCAAAAGGTAATTGATTTATGGCAGATTTATAGGTCATACCGCGGGCTAGATTTAAGACATCTGATTGCGCGGCAGCAGTTGAAATATAAGATAACATACGGCATCCACCCAAGGCTGGGCCTAGCGTGGTGTCGTGGATAGCGATGATTGCCTTTAGCTGGTTTTTTGTATCATTCCAAAAATGTAAATCGGCAAAGGGCTGTGCTTGCTGAAAAATATCAGCAACGGATTTGCTGGCTTTACCATTTTCCTCTACATCTTTTTCTTGCCACATAAATGGCTCCTTTAGATGCCTTTTTGAGTTAGCAATTAATAGTGATCTTATGAATAAGTATAGAAGGGATTTTGGATATTTCCTTAGTGTATTACAAAGTTATTGTTTTATTCCCTGAAGTAATAACAAGTGATGAAGTGGAATAAATGGTGACCGTTTTAACTTTAACTTCAAAAAGTCACCATTTTGGGATAGGCTAACTCAACACGCTATGAGGTTAAAATTTGTTCTAGATTTTGAAATAAATCTAATGCTTCTGGGTTTAATAATGCTGAACGGTTTTTCACGGTTTGCCCATGAATAATTTGATAAACCGCTTTTTCTGCCAACTTGCCATTATAAGTGCGAGGGATGTCTTGTATGGCAATAATTTTGGCCGGGACATGATGTATTGAGGTATTGGTTCGAATCTGTTGGCATATCTTATGGTGTAATTGCTCGTTTAAATGAGAATGAGCCTTGAGTTGAATAAATAAAATTATTCGTTGATCGCCTTGCCACTCTTGACCGATTACCAGACTGTCTTCAATCTCATTAAATGGTTCTAGCTGGCGATAAATTTCAGCCGTTCCAATTCGAATACCACCAGGATTTAGGGTGGTATCGGAGCGACCGTAAATAATTACTCCCTGATTTTTTGTCAGCTCGGCATAGTCGCCATGGGTCCAAACATTGGGAAATTGAGAAAAATAAGCTTGTCGATATTTTTGATTGTCTGGATCATTCCAGAAATAAATCGGCATAGAGGGAAATGCTTTGCTACAGACAAGTTCACCTTTTTGCTGAATGATACTTTCTCCATCTGGAGAGTAAATTTCAATTGCCATCCCCAGTCCAGGTCCTTGTAATTCACCGCGATTAACGGGTGATAAAGGATTACCCAAAGCAAAACAAGAGATCAGATCGGTGCCTCCAGAAATTGAGCAGAGCTGTAGGTCAGTTTTAATATTTTGATAAACATAGTCAAATAATTCACTGGAGAGCGGAGAGCCCGTGGATAAAATACAACGTAATTGTTCCAATTTTAATTGTTCAATGGGTTTTACATTGGCATTTTGTAAGGCACTAATATACTTGGCACTACATCCAAAAACTGTAATTTTATGTTTTTCAATAAGCTGAAATAAGGAATCCATGTGGGGATAAGTCGGACAACCGTCATAGAGTATTACGCGGGCTCCCAAAGCCAAACTGCTAACCAGCCAATTCCACATCATCCAGCCCGTGGAAGTATAATAAAAAAGTTTATCATCACGAGTGATATTAGTATGCAGGCTTAGCTCTTTAAGGTGCTGTAACAGCGTACCACCAGCACCATGTACAATGCATTTTGGCACACCAGTAGTACCTGACGAATAGAGGATATATATGGGATGATTAAATGCTAAGCTGATAAAATTGATAGCTTTGTCTGCTTGCGAATTAGATAGAAATTCATCCCATAAAAAAATAGGAATGTTGGTGTGGTCAATAAATGGCTCTGACTGAACATAGGGAATAAGAATTGCAAATTCGACACGGTTAAGTTGTTCAATTAGGCCAGTAATTTTTTCCTGACTATGGTGTGTTTTTCCCTTATAAACATATCCGTCGCTATATAATATGACTTTGGGTTGAATTTGATTAAATCGATCCATCAGGCTTTGCTGACCAAAATCGGGTGAGCAACTTGACCAAATGGCTCCAATGCTGGTACTGGCTAACATGCCGATAACGGCTTCCGGAATATTGGGGACAATCGCAGCGATTCTATCTCCTGGTTTTATCCCTTGAGCCTGCAATGCTTGGGCTAATAAACTGACTTGTTGATATAATTGTTGATAAGTCAGTTGTTGCTGTTTACCTTGTTCATTGTAAAACTCGATAGCGATATGCTGATCTTGGTAGCGCAATAAATTCTCAGCAAAATTAAGCTGACTATCGTCGAACCACTTGGCCATAAACATACCGGAAGATTCATCTAAAACTTGCTTACCACGATTTGAAAATTTAATTGGAAAATACTCGCAGAGCAAACTCCAAAATTGTTCGCGATTATCAACTGACCAGCGCCAAAGCTGATGATAGTTGGCGAAATTTAAACCGCTTTCTTGACTAACATACTCTGAAAACAAACGCATACGAGCGTTTTGTTGGAATCCTTTACTTGGCGTCCACAAGGGGGCTGACATGTTTTCATTCTCCTCTACATAAACTTTATAACTTCAATTTTTGCAATAAAAAATTAATATCATCCCCCAGTCTTTTATCGGAGATCCATTGTGTGCAGTTATAGAAAATTCCCGACAAAAGATTTCGGGAATGACGCGTTTAACATTAAAAATAAAGCTATGCATTTTCAACCTAGAAAAATCTCTACCCAACTGTTAGTTTTTAGTGATTAGAGTAGTGTGTTCTTTTCTTAATTTTCCATTTTTCATTTTCCATTATCAATTGCTCTTCCCCGGCATTCTCAAGCCAGCATCAAGGCGAATGACTGAGCCATTTAAAAACGGATTTTCAACAATCGCTTGGACTAGGCTGGCAAATGCTTTTGGATTACCCAATTGTTTGGGAAATAAAATATGTTCGGATAGTTGTTGTTTAAGTTCTGCTGGAAGTTCAGCCATTAATTGGGTGTTGAATAATCCCGGAGCAATGCACATGACGCGGATACCAAATGGTGCTAATTCTCGAGACATTGGGAGTGTCATACTAATAATGGCCCCCTTTGAAGCACTATAAGCGATTTGACCAATTTGGCCTTCATAGGCGGCAATTGAAGCGGTATTAATAATAATCCCGCGCTCATTATATTTTCCCTGCTCGGGATTGTGTTGCATCACACCGGCAACACTTTGGCAAAGGCGATAAGTACCATATAAATTAATATTTAATAATTTCTGAAAGCTTTGCATATCTAAGGGATTATGAGTACTGAGCATTTTTTTCCCCATAACTATGCCTGCACAATTCACCAATAAATTGATATGGCCAAGTTCTTGTTTGGCGATAGATACGGCTTTTTTTACACTTTCATCTGAGCACACATCGGTTTCAATGACTATGCGAACCTTTTCTTTATCGGCTTGCTGATTGTTTAGGAAGCTCTGTGCGGCGGCGGGATTTTTATCCAAAATAGCCAACTGACCATCAGCCTGGATAATTTGTTGGGCAACAGCTTGTCCTAGCCCTGAGGCTCCTCCTGTGATAATTGCTCTGCTAAGTGACCAGTCCATAGACTCTTCCAATAGCTACTTCATTTTAAGATTAGTCACTTTTTCTAGGGAAATCCATATCAACAATTAAAACTGCAAAGGATCATATTGCATGTCGAGTAGGTTATTTACGCGTGTAGCGACTGCCGCACTATTGTCTACCTGTTTGGAAAATCATAGTTGATCAGGGTTCCATCCATAAAACGAATGACCAAATTATTTTTTTGTTCCCTATTCTTCCCCTCGATGGTATCCATGCAAATTCACAAATACAGGCGATTTTGCAAGGTTATCAATGGATAGGAATACTAATGATAAAACAGGTTCCTTTTCCCAATTCACTTTCGACTTTAATTTTAAATTGATGTAAATCTAAAATTTGTTTGGCAATGGACAGTCCCAGACCCGTACCATCCGCATGTTGCTTGACACTTTCATTGGTACGAAAATATTCCTGAAATATCTTTTCATGATGTGCTTTCGCTATTCCAATGCCCTGATCTTTAAATGCTAAACTGAAGTGATCTGAAGTTTCGATCTGGCTGCGAATACTAATAATTTTGCCTTTATCGGAATAGTGAATGGCATTTTCTAAAAAGATAGTAAATAAAATGTTCATTTGCTCGGCATTGCATTTTACTGGGCAATTTTTCGCATGTGGGAAAAATTGAATGACAATATCTTTTTGCTTGGCAATAATCTGTACGGAATTTATTGATTCTTGAACTAAGGCAAATAGATCATTTCGTGTCATTGAAATGTTTTCAGGTAAAACAGATTTTAGATTGGCCAGTTCCAACATTTCTTTAATTGATTGGGATAATAGATCGCAGCGTAATTTGATTTTTTCGACGATATCCTTGCTTTGGGGGGATAAATCACCAGTATAACCTCCCAAGATAATATCGGTATAGCTTTGAATCGCGGCGAAAGGGGCCTTGAGTTGGTGCGTTGCTTGCAATAAATAGCGAGTCTTTTCATCATTCACACGTTGAAGTTTTTCATTTAAACGCTCATGCTCTCGTATTTTTAACTCCAATTGTTGATTGGCCTTTTCTAATTCTTGGGTGCGTTGGGTTATGGCTAATTCCAAGCCGTTTTTATAGGCTTTAAGTTTTTCATTCGCCGTTTGTTGGGCATCTAATAAATGAAAAATGACTTTTGTTGTTGCGGCCCCAATAACGGTACAACTGGGGTGACAGCTGTTTTTTAAACCTTCATAAACGATTCGTTTACCCGTTACTTCAAAAACAAATTCGATTTCTGGGTCAATACTGATTGAATCGGCCTTTTGAATGTCGATGATGGGAATATGATTAGCTCTTGCGATACTTATTCCTGGAGCATTGGGATCAATATCATAAACCGCTTTTATATATATTTCAGGAATTTGTAGGATGGTTTCTAAAATAGCACTGCCACCATTTCCCATTCCTACAATACCAATAATATCTTTATTCATATCGCTACAAATGCTCCCCAAAGTGGTTTACAATAAATTTTAGCAGTAACCGTACTTTTTGTGGTAATTATTTTTCTGAATACAGAAAGTTCATATTGGTATACCGTGCTACCGGTTAACTCGAGTACCAACCATTGGAAAATTCTATTGACTCGGTTTTTTTTTGACTCCGACTCCTAGAATTTAAACTCTAAATAATTTCAGCTCTACTTTTTAACGGGAGTGAAATAATGAAAACTATCTTTATTGTTGATGATGATCATAATATTGTTGAATCCATGCGCATTGTGCTTGAAAGCCAGGGCTATCAAGTAGAAGCACAATATGATGATCAAAATATAGTTGAAAATATTAAACGAATAAATCCTGATTGCATATTATTGGATGTCATTTTTCCTGAAGATGATGGTGCTGGTTTTCGAATGGCACGAGAAATTCGGGCTGACGATAAAATTAATAAGATTCCTCTGTTAATGCTATCAGCGGTCAATGAAAAAGGAATTTATGCCGGAACCTTTTCCAATCGTGATAGGGATCAAGAATGGTTGCCGGTGGATGAATTTTTAGAAAAACCAATGGAACCGTCTGCGTTGCTTGATATAGTAGGTAAATACGTCTAAATAAGAATCTAATTGCCATTCAATTCGCAGGGATAAAATAAAATGACTGCCTATTTTATCGAAGAAAAAGATTTTAATGATTTTATCAACCAAATTCTGCAAGTTATGCCTGTTATTGCACCGGTTGCTAAAGAACCTCTTTTTTCTTTTGAAGAGCTACAAAACGCCGAACAATTACGCCTGGATTATGATCTCACCATTTTGCCCCCTAAAAAGGCCTTTTTCCCTCCTCAACAAGTAATTTTACGCTTTAATGCAGGAAAATTTGAAGGCACAGTAAACCCTCGTAAGCAAGTCCTGTTGGGGGTGCATCTCTATGATATTAAAGCCATTGATCAAACTGATTTTTTATATACTGAGAATTACGAAGATATTAACTACACCGCCTATCGCCGAGCCACAACCTTAGTGGGTTCAAATATTCAAAATATTGCCAAACGCGCTTTTTGGGGCTCTATTAGTCATGATGTTCCAGCCAAAGGACAAGATGCCTTTATGACCAAACTGGATGCCAAAGGTTATTTATTTGAGGTGTTTAGCGACAAGGGGGAAGAATTATTAGCTTATGGAAACTTTCAAGCCGCTAGTCAAGCTCAAATTGTTCTCGCTAATAAAATCAATCAAGATATTAAAGAACAATGTCCTGAAAAATTAAATTACTCGCGGGAAGAAATGGCGAGTACCATTCGCCAGTCCTTTAAAAATACCGCGCTTTGGGATGAACTGGCTGAGGATTGTTTTTCCTGTGGTTCTTGCAATACTACTTGTCCTACCTGCTATTGTTTTAATATTGAAGACCAATGGAATGTAGACCAAACATCAGGGCAGCGGACCCGTTATTGGGATTCGTGTATGACTGAAGATTTTGCCACAATATCATCAGGGGGAGGGCATAGTGAAAACTTTCGAGCAAGACGTGGGGAACGTATGCGCCATCGAATAATGCGCAAAATGGTTTATCTCAATGAAAAATTGGGCAGCCAAGCGTGTGTCGGCTGTGGTCGCTGCGCAATAGCGTGTACTGCCGATATTGCCGATCCAGTGCAGATTGTGAATCGGATTATGGAGGCGGCACATGAATAACGATACGGTAATGACTGAAACCTTGGCTGAAACATTCGACTCACTCAATATTTTTCTGCCTAAAGAAGCAAAAATTTTAAAAGTCAGAGACACCACACCTTATGAAAGACACTTTACCTTAAAATATGCCGATGGTTCAAAAATGTTATTTGAACCAGGACAGATCTTAGAAGTCTCTTTATTCGGTTATGGTGAAATTCCCATTGGTTTAGCCAGCTCGCCCACTCGAGAAAATTCCTTTGATATAGTAGTGCGCACTGTAGGACGCGTTTCAACGGCGATCAACCAATTGCAGAGTGGTGAATCACTTTATATTCGAGGTCCCTATGGAAATGGCTTTAAACTCAATCAATTAAGAGGGCACCCCATTTTGGTTGTGGCTGGAGGTATAGGTTTATGTCCAACCCGCAGTTTAATCCAATATATTCTCGATCGTCGTCAAGAATTTAAAGGCTTTACTCTATTTTATGGAACTCGCGATCCTGCCCAACAACTCTTTATCGATGACTTGTCTGACTGGCGGGCTAATGAAAATATCGACTTATATGAAACGGTGGATAAAGCCGATGAGACCTGGAAAGGACATATTGGTGTGATTACCGAATTGTTCAAGAAAACCAATATTAGCGCTGATACTCGAGTGATTATTTGCGGTCCACCGGTAATGTTTAAATTTGTGATCCATGAATTGGATAAAATCGGTATTAGCCACGACAATATTTTTGTCGACTTAGAACGCCGGATGAAATGTGCGATTGGAAAATGTGGTCATTGCCAAATTAATGATAAATACGTCTGTCTGGATGGGCCGGTGTTCTCCCTTAGTGACATCATTCATTTAGAGGAGGCTTTGTAATATGTCGACTCCTACAAATATCAAACCTAAAGTGGCTTTTTTTGATTTTGCCTGCTGTGAGGGGTGTCAAATTGAATTGACCAATTATGGTGATACAGATTTTTTGAAACTCTTACAGCATATAGAGATTGTTGAATTTCGTGAAGCCATGAGTGAAAAAACCAAGCAAGCCATTGATATTGCCTGTATTGAAGGCAGTTTTACCCGAGAGGCAGACCGAAAACGCTTAGAAAGTATTCGAGACCGAGCCAAAACGGTGATTTCATATGGTCAATGTGCTGCTACAGCCGGAATTAATGCCTTAAAAAATCATCAGGATGATTATAAAACCTTTGTGTATGGCAAAGATGCCCAAATGCCCCATTTAGATTCCAGTTTTGCCCGGCCAGTTTCGGCAGTGATTAAGGTGGATTATCAGCTATTTGGTTGCCCCATGAATAAATATGAATTTCTGGATATTCTCGGCCATTTAATACATGGCAAAGAACCCGTGATTCCCAATTATCCCGTTTGTGTGGAATGCAAGCGCAATGAAACGGTTTGCCGTTATTTGGTCGGTGATCACTGCTTGGGCATGGTGGCGAGAGCGGGTTGCGGAGCACCTTGTCCAGCGGATGGGATACCCTGTGAAGCCTGCCGAGGTTTTGTAGATAATCCCAATCAAGCCGCTTTGGAAAAGGTATTGGTTGAAAATGGAGGCCTCAGTCCAGAGCGTGCTAAAAATCGTTCTCGGATGTTCAATGCGAATGAAAGAGGGGATGCGTCATGACAAAAAAGGTCAATATTAATATTGAACACCTGACGCGGGTCGAAGGACATGGCAATATTATTGTTAATATCAATAACGGCAATATTGAAAAATGCCAATGGCAAGTACCCGAAGCCCCACGTTTTTTTGAATCCATGGTACGCGGTCGGCACTATTCTGAGGTGGCACGGATTACCAGTCGTATTTGTGGTATTTGCTCAATTGGACACACACTAGCCTCAGTTAAAGCCAGTGAAGATGCTTTGGGCATAAAAGTGACGGAACAAACCTATAAACTACGTCAACTTCTTAAACATGCGGAAAATTTTGATTCCAATGTCTTACATGTTTATATCCTTGCTGCACCGGATTTATTAGGAGCAAAATCCGTCTTTCCCTTGGTGCAAAGCCACTCCGATGTAGTCAAACGGGCCTTAGCATTAAAACGACTCTCGCATGAATGGGGTTCCTTAATTGGTGGGCGAACCACCCATCCGACCACGGTGGTTCCGGGTGGCTTTACTAAAGTGCCCAGTGAATCCGCCTTGCGGGAATTAAAAGATAAATTAGTTGCCGCCATACCAGAACTGGATGCAACGGTCGAAACCCTGCTTTCGGTGGCTGATAAAATCCCTGCTTTTGAACGACCCACGGAATATATCGCTTTATCTAATGATCACGAATATGCCATATATGACGGTCAGGTTCAGGCCTTATTACCGGATGGCAATAAAAAACGTTATGCTGTCTCAGAATATTTATCCATTACCAATGAATATATGTCGGAATGGTCAACAGCCAAATACTGTAAAAATCAATTAACGAGTTATATGGTAGGTGCCTTGGCTCGGGTCAATAATAATTACGAGCACCTATGCCCAGAGGCAAAAAAAGTTGCCAAACAATTTGCGCTAACAAACCTTACCACTAATCCTTATATGAATACTCTGGCGCAATTGGTCGAGTTGGTTAATGATGCGCATATGTCGATAGGATTAATTGATCAGCTACTTGCTCAAGGCTTGGTAAAAGAACCCATAGTCCAGCCGAGCCAATTTGCGACAGGCACAGGCGCAGTGGAAGTGCCGCGAGGTATATTATTCCATGAATATAGCTATGATTCGGACGGGATGTGCAGTGCTGGTAATTATGTTATCCCGACTAATCAAAATCATGCCAATATTCAATATGATTTTGAAAAGCTCGTTCCGGAATTATTAGCACAAGATAAAACCGAAGCTGAAATGGAACTCGCCTTGGAAATGTTAGTCCGTGCTTATGACCCCTGTATCTCATGTTCTGCCCATTATCTTAAAGTCAAATTTGTAAAATAAATGAAATACATTTTGGGAATGGGCAATATCATGCGTTCCGATGATGGTATTGGACCTTATCTTATTGAATATATTATTGATCATGGACTTGAGGACGGATTCACGGGGATAGATATTGGCACCAATATCTGGAATATACTGCCTCTACTAACCGAAGAAACTGAGCAACTTTTGATTATTGACTGTGCTCAAATGGGAAAACAGCCGGGCACGGCCTGTTTTTTTCCCCTAACTGCAATTCTACAGAACGAAGTAGGGCTATCTGGGGGCCATGAGGGAGACATAGCACAGCTGCTCCATATGGCCAAACAGGCCAAATACCACATTCCGGATATCAAGTTTATGGGCATAGAACCGGATTGTCTGGAATATGAGCTTGGTTTATCTGCCATTCTTCAGGAAAACATAGGGGAATATGCGCTACAAGCCATTCAAAAAATTTCTCTCATTAAATAAATATGAATAATAGAGCGACGCATTGAACGCTTGATTTTGACTGGAGGCCGATTTGTTGGGGCTATAAAGCATCTCTAAATTATCCACTGTATTGCCAAAGTTAACAAATATGTTAATATGTAAACTATGGAATGGGAAATACAATATTACAGTGACTCTCTACAGGAGGAAATATTAACTTTTCCTGCTGGGATCCAGCCTAGATATCTTCATCTTACGGAATGAATGAAGATTTATGGTGCCAATCTTGGAATACCTCATACAAGACCAATGAAAGATGGTTTATTTGAACTCAGGATGAAGTCAAAAGAGGGTATTGGTAGAGTTTTTTATTGTACATTTGTAAACAACAGCGGTTGGCTGTCATTTAGAAATTAAACTCGTACACAATTGATTGGTAAGGCTCAACAAGCTGCTGGTTCCGAACCTCCAGTCTTACTTCCCACGGTCAGTATAGCTTTGTGTTAGGTTCAATAATGTAGGTCATAGTAATGAAATGAATTCACCTGCTTGCAGCAGAAATATTTAAATATAGTTACGCAAACTATGAAGATCATTTAGGCATTAACGATCGATACGATAAGTTAATGCCAGAAGATGCAAAAACTTTAGAAGCGGCAATTAAGAATAAATGGCCCGCAAGAAAAGTGGCAGAAAAGCTAGAGGTTTCTGAGGATGTGGCGTTAAAGTTAATAGCTGTCACCCAAGATGCATTGTCTATTGTGGATGCCGAAAATCCTGCTGAGTCGTTCAGAAATGCAGTAGCACAATCTATTCACTATGCTTTGGAAGAAGGTCTGCATAGTCAAGAGGATGTAGAGCGACTTGTCACTCAAATATGTTATAGAGCAGCCGACTTAGGATTGCTATTAGATAACGAAGGGAGCAGTCTTTCTCAATATTCAAGGCATTTGAGGAAGGAAAAAGGGGATGGGGATTTCGATGAGCCATTCTAGAAATCCAGTGATACTGTAACTATATGCTCAACAAGCCATTCAAAAAAAATTTTGGATCGATCCACATAAGGGAATATGATCTGGCTCAGAACATAGGTCAAGGGAAAGTGTGGGACGTATTTATAAATGGCTCAATTGCAGAAGTCAGCGCAAGAGCTATACGTGGGCGACTTTTAAAGAAATGCTGAGACATTATCAATTAGTGAAACCGAAAACTCGTAAACTGAATTTACCACGGATTTACTTAATCAATTAGGGACTCTTTGCTTTATGCGGGAGTGAGGATAACTGAGGAGCCGGATGCGGGAAAACCGCACGTCCGGATCTGTGTCGGGGCAGTTGGGTACCTGGCTGTTCTACGACGACGGCAAAAAAAAATTCTGTATGGATTTTGAAAAATATTGTTGGCATGATAACCCAATACATGGTTTTAGAATCATAGAAATGGAGCATGGAACTGGCAATTTAGAGCTAGATATTGACTATATTGTTGAGTGGATATGTAAAGAAGATAGTTCATGTGATTTTAAGATTGCACCAGCAACTTTAACCTTTAAAGGGATTACAGAGTTAGAAATTACTTTGGATTATAAAGCATGTACAGCAGCAATATCTCCTCCATCTATTCACGAAATAAAGCGAGAGAGTTTTAGCTACCCGAATGGGTATAAATCTTATTCATGGCACATTGTAATAAATTGGCCTACAGATGCTTACATAAAGTTTATGGCAGATGGATTTACCCAAAAGTTAAATAAAGAACCGATTATATATCATCAGCAAGTGTTGCCTCATGAACTGAGGGCTTAACTATTGGCTCATTTGTGATGACAAAAATTGCTAAACTTTAGGTTATCAACTATGATAACTAATATATGAATTGGAAAATTACATTTTACAGTGCAAAGGTTGAAGCTCAGACGTTAAACTTTCCTTCTGGAATTTTGGCTAACTTAGTGCACATTCTGGAGATGATTGAAAGTTTAGGCCCTAATTTAGGTAAACCTTATGTTGGTTCACTGGGCTCCGGCTTATATGAAATCCGGGCAAAAGGCAAAGAAGGAATTGGACGTTCAACATATTGCACCATTGCAGGCAATGAAATTGTGATATTGCACTCATTTATTAAGAAGACTCAAAAAACACCAAAAAAAGACATGGAACTAGCTCGAAAACGAATGAAAGAGGTTTTGAAAAATGACTAGACCTACATTTTCAGAATTTAAGGAAAAGGCATTAGATAATGCTGCTGTAAAAGAAGAATATGATGCATTAGCAGCAGCATATAAATTGAGGAAAAAATTAATCTCACTACGACAACAGGCAGGCTTTACACAAGAACAACTTGCAGAGGTTCTTCATACTCAAAAAAGTAATATCTCCCGCCTTGAAAATGTTAACTCTTCTTCTTCACCTAAATTGTCGACAATTGAAGAATATGCACATGCCATAGGTTACGATATTGAAATTAACTTTGTACCTATATCTCACATAACAAAAGCATGCAATTGACCTCCAAAAGCTCCACTTCGTTCAGCTTTTGGAGGCAATTTATGCCCGCGTGTGTGCCAGGCATGGCACTTAACTAGAGAGGTGAGAGTCCTCTTACCAGGTATTTGCAGAGAGATAAGGGGGCAAATCTAACATTTTCGTTTAATGCGATTTCTTCGAGAGATTAATTATGCTTAGTGCTCAAACGTATACTGTTAGATTTGACCCCTATTTCTTTTTTGATGCACAGGGAGACTTGATTTCAACCCGTTATTTGGCCCGAATGCCTGAGCATAAGAAAAAAACGTTGAAAAAACAGCTGGCTCAGCAAATTGCATATATCTGCTCCATCCGGCCTGATTTGCAATTGGTTAAAGTGGCTGATGGAGCGCGTGATAATTGGACTTTTCTGAACGGGCAAATTAAGCAAGGCGAATCGGTTCTCGATTTTTATCACGCTGTGGAACATCTTTTTAATGCCTTGCAATCGGTCCACCCTAAAAATAGTTCTCAATTATATGAAGCGTTTCGAAAGTATCGCAGGATTTTATTAAATGATGATCAGGGAATTCGCAAAATCATTAACCACTTAAGGTATCAAGCCAGAAAGCACCCTAAGCATAAAAAGCTCAAAACGGAATTGACCTATTTTACGCGAAATAAAAAACGTTGCGAATATGCGCGACTGAAAGCTGAAAAGAAACCGATTGGCTCCGGCATTGTTGAAGCTGCCTGCAAATCAGTGGTGCAAATGCGCTTGAAGCGTTCCGGACAACACTGGGATGATGACGGTGGGCAAGCCATTTTAACCTTTCGTTCGATTCTCCTAAGTAAACAGCTTGATACCGCATGGGAGGAAGTTAAAAAGTTCTATTTTAGACCGATTGAGCCACCTCAAAATGTCGTGAAATTCAGAGGAAAATGATCTGAGCGAGAGTTACACCCGTGGGAAGGGGTCAAGAATCATATTGGGGAAGGGGTCAGGAAGGGGTCAAGAATCATATTGAATCATTTAAGTATAAAAATACTATAATATACTCAATATGATATTTGACCTTTCCTGTTGATTTTTTTGCTTTTAAGTCATTGATATAATGTTCTGAGCCAGCTCTTCACCCCTTTCCATGAATTAATATTAATTTTTTCTCTTAAAAATCGATTTACCTACCTCAATTTCTCCATCCTTTCTACGCAGTTTCTGCACATTTATTCGGTAAAATTTTATCCATATTATCAGGCATCTGCCCTTCCTTTGAGCTAAAGCTATCGAGTGAGTTATTACAAGGACTGAAAGAGATACTATAAGTCACCTATAAGTAATATATAAGTAATTTATAAGTTAACAATATGGTAATAAATGACTTAAAAATAAAATAAAAATAAGTTGTTGTAATATATGGTTTTATTGATTTTGGCATGTTGCTGGCAAGTAAGTTGGTGGGAAATCAGGAGATAACAATGAAAATTTACAACCCAAAATTAATGACAGATAGTATGGCATCAATTTTGACATCAAATATAAGGGAACTGAAATTCTTTAGAGAGTCAGATTCAAAACAGCTTTATCAGCGTAATCAATCCCAAACTAAAATACCTATAATTCATTTCTTTGTAAAAAAATGGGGGAATGTTTGGCGGTACTTAATCATGCTATTTATCTGTCTGCTTGGTCATGCAACCACGACAACCGCAGCAGTACCTGCTTCTCCACAGCTATCGTACCAATCCGAAGGGGTGAATGTGTCAATCTCCTGGAACGACGTTTCTGAGGCAACGGGATATAGGCTCTACTATGCTCCTAAACCTTATAACGGGCCAGATTCAATTGTCAGCCAGGTGATGCCTGCAGGAACAACCAGTGCCTCCTATACCCTGTGGGAAAATGCCGCATTTTATATTGCGGTTAAAGCTTTTAACGACCAAGGGGAAAGCAATTATTCGAATATAGAAGATTTCACGCTAACTTCAACGGTCAGTGATTCAGATTTTGAAGCCACTGATTGGACCGAAGCGTCGCATAGTAATGATGTTGTTCCAAATTTTGATGAGGTTTTCGACGATACCCAAGTCAAGCGACTTGATTTTGTAGTCACCGAAGCACGCTGGCAAAGTATGCTCGATGACATGACGGCAACCTATGGCGAGTTTGGCCAACGCACCGCTGGTAATGGTTTGATTGATACGGATGACGATCCCATATTTGTTCCGGCTGAGGTTTTTTATAATGGTAAGCAATGGTATCGCGTGGGCATCCGCTTTAAAGGAAACTCTTCCCTACAATCGAGCTGGCAGCAAGGCATACTGAAGCTGTCCTTCAAACTGGACTTTGATGAGTATGAGGATGACTACCCTCAAATTAAAAATCAACGCTTTTATGGCTTCAAAAAATTCAGTTTAAAAAACAACTACAATGATAAATCTTTTATGCGTGAGAAAGTTGCATCGGAAGTATTTAAAAATGCAGGCTTAGCAGTATCACATACGGCGTTCTATACCTTGTATATTGATCATGGTAATGGACCGGAATATTTTGGTCTTTATACCTTGGTCGAGGAGGTGGATGATACGCTTATCGATACACAATTTAGCAGTGATGATGGGAATTTGTATAAGCCCGAGGATAGTGGTGCAACATTTGCTGAAGGTTCGTTCAGCGAAGAAGATTTCGAAAAAAAGACTAATGAAGATGATGCAGATTGGTCCGATATACTTACACTTTTTGATGTGTTGCATGATGATACGGCGACGACTGATTCTGAGACCTGGAGAACAAATCTCGAAGCCATTTTCGATGTAGACAGTTTCCTTAAATATCTGGCGATCAATGGCATTATTCAAAACTGGGATACCTACGGTTTAATGCCTCATAACTATTATCTCTACAATAACCCGGAGACATCAACACTTACTTGGATCCCCTGGGATAATAATGAAGCATTACAGAATGGAAATAGGGGAGGCTCTTTAGCTCTTGATTTTTCGAACCTTGAGTCCAACAGTTGGCCGCTCATTGAAAAACTGTATTCGGATGAGAGCTATAAAGCTAGCTATGAAGATTACCTGTCAGAAGTGATTGGTTATGCATTTGAAACCGATCAAATCCAAGCAACTTACGCGAGTTATTCTGCTCTGATAGAACCTTATGCAACAACTGAAATGCCCGGATACTCCTTTTTGGATGGTCCCAGCGATTTTTATAGTGCCGTCGATGCGCTCAATGAACATGCCGAAAGCCGAGCTGAAGCTGTAAGCTCCTATTTTGATGGCACACTAGTTTCAATCGCTAATGGCACCGATGCTACACAATCTCCAGTAGTTGATGGCATAAATGGTACACAACCTCCTCCAACTGATAGTGTCGTAGGTACACAACCTTCACCAACTGATAGTGTCGGAGGCACACAACCTCCACCAATCGGAGGAGTAGGTGGTCAACCGCCACAATAACAGAGGCCACTATTGTGAGATTTTTATAGCAATAGCTATTTATTATGGTGCTAATGTGAGTTGTGTCATTGCCACCATTGGCACCATCGTCACTTGATGATGATGGATAACCTACCGGACTACAAATTGGTAGATGAATTCTAGAAAATTTTTTTACAAAAACGATTCACTTTATAATTTAGAGGGGAAAGCTCATGATTGACGCATCAACTGTCCAAACGGCTGCGGAAAATGCCAGTCTAATAACACTGGCTTATACACTTCTGCTGTCATTTGTTTTATCAACACTGCTTGCCTTTGTCTATCAAAAAACTTTTCGGGGGCTTTCCTATTCAAGAAATTATGTTCAGTCAATAATTTTGATATCAATTATTGCCGCTATTGTTATCCAAGCTGTAGGCGACAGTTTGGCACGTGGTATCGGTATTATTGCTGCGATGGCAATTATCCGCTTTAGAACCAATTTTAAAGATCCTCGCGATACTTTATTTATTTTCGCTTCACTGACGGCCGGAATTTCCTGTGGGGCTTATGCTTTTTCAGCAGCCATCCTAGGTACTTTAACTTTTAGTCTCGTAGCCATTGTTCTGCATTATTCTCCCATTGGTCCAAATCATTACTTTGATGGCATGTTGCGCTTTAATATGCCATCTGAAAATGATAATCAAATGGCGCTTGAAACATTGATGAAAAGTATTGTAAGGCCTTTTCTTTAATAACATTGCGTGAAATTGAACAAGGTATGCGTATGGATTATGCCTACCATATCAAGCTTAGGCGTGGGAAAAAGTATGAAGATTTATTGCGCGGTATTCAGGGACTTGAAGAAACCCAGGGGGTTAACTTGATGTTGCAAGAAGCAACGGTTGATTTATAAACATCATACTCTTTTTAAATTACAAGGATTATCGGTCATGAATAAACTAATTTTACCTGTTACCTGGATGGTGGCTTTAATAGTTCTCATTCTATTCACAACTCAATTAAATAATGCCGCAACCCACTTTTTTGGTATTGCGGATAACCAGGAGCAAACCATTAGTTTTTCATACCCGGTACAAATTGAAACTATTGATGTTGTAGAAGGTGAGCAGGTGGATGGGCAACAAGTTGTCTTACGTGTCACAACACCCGATTTAGCATCAAAAAAGGCAATCATAGAAGACCAGATCAATGCTGCAACATCAAAATATAATGAAGAAACTTCCACTTTGTGGGCTGAACTGAAAAGCTTACAAGCAAAAAAATCAGCTGCTCTTGACGAGATTGGAGCTAAAATTTTTCGCCTGCAATCCAAAAACAAACTCAATTTAAGGATGTTGTCAGAAATTTCCGGAAGCGATAATAGTGAAGAAGTTATGCAGTCCAGTCCGCTGCTTGCTGAAATTTCCGCATTGAAAAGTCAACGAATTCATTTGGGACAATCATTTCAAGCTCAAATCGACAACTTGAAGGCGCAGCTATCCAAGACAGATAACCGACCAGTTGATGCTCAACTATCGGAGTTGAGAGAAATCAAATCACAATTGGAGCAACGGGAAACAGACTTAGTGGTTAAAGCGAGTATGGAGGGTCGTGTTGGCAGTATTTTATATAAAGCGAACGAACAGGTGGCTCCATTTGAGTCTATACTGACCATTCAGGGCAATACACCGAGTTTCGTCAAAGGCTATATTCACGAGGATGTACTCAACAATGTCAAAATCGGACAAATAGTCTGGGTTAAACCCAAATCTCCTAGTGGCACAGCTGGTATCTATAAAGGACAGGTTGAAAGTTTGGGAAAAAGGATTGTTGAGTATCCTCAGCGCTTGCGTAAAAACCCATTGGTTCTCGCCTGGGGCAGAGAGGTTGTTATCAATATACCAATAGGAAATAAATTTTTGGCGGGTGAAAAAGTAGAGGTTCTTTTTAAGGAACCCGTACCTGCTACAGAGGCGCTTGTAGACTGGCTTTCTGAAACTTGGATATATGCAATGGACATTTATAAAGAAAAGCCGATTGCAACGAATAATAGTTTAACCGATGGAAGTAATAATGAAGCATTGCCCATAATGGTTGGCCAGGTGAAATAATTGATATGATAAACCGAATAATGATCGTTTTATTGCTTCTGCTTTATTCAGGTATTCTTTTGGCAGATACGGCCAGTCAATATTTGAGTGAGGCCTATGAAGAGTACAAAGGGCGAGTCCCCAGTACTCCCATTGGACAGATATCCATCCCTAATCAATGGTTGGAAAATGCTGAATTACGCTTAAAAACGGATGACTCTAATAATAGAAACACATCATACCAGCTTCGTTTAAATCCAAAAGGATTTGGTCAGGCGAAATCAGAACAAAAGGTGTTGAGTTATCATGAAGAAAATAGACTAATTGACGACCAAATTGGACTTAACGATTTTTTAAAACGTCTATATATCAATCTTATTGACCTGATAGAGCTGAATTCTCACCTTAACTATTTAAAGCTGCGTTTAACCCTGACAGATTCTGAAGTTCAATATTATCGTAGCCTGGTTGCCAGTGAAATGTTTCAACCAGAAAAACTTCAATCTATTATTTTACAGCGCAGTTACCTGCACAAACAGATTAATATGGAGGCGTCATATTTATCGGAACGCACTAACTCGCTTGAAATTAATCCTGATGACTTGTTGCTCAAGCAATATATACTGCCATCACAGATAGAAGAAATTACAAGTCAGTTTGCTCTGGATGAGAGTCATTTCTTTAAGCTTGAGAAGTCCAGAGTTAATTTGAAAATAGCCCAGGAAAATCGTAATAGACTAAGAGCTCGCAGAGGTGTCAGCATTAGTCTGCTTCAATTGGAACATGAAACCAGTGAACAAGAAAACAATACTTCCATTGGTTTAGGTATACAAGTCCCGCTTGGAAAGGAGAGTTTCAATTTTTTGCAGCAGCAGTACCGCATCTCTGGTCGTCAAGAAGCGATTTATAATGAGTCGCTAGCCGTTCAAAACAAGCTGGCAGATAAGAAAAATAAAATGAGATCTTTGACAATGGATAGCGAGTTAACCAATGCCTCGTTAGCAGAAATCAATAGTAGAGTGGATAGCAATAGCAAACTGGATAACAATACAAGTTCCCAAACAGCTGAATTAACCTTGTTATTAAAACAAAAACAAGTGACGACCAGTAAACAGCACATGGATATTCATATCATGTCATTAAGAAATTATATTGAATATTTGCATGTAGCCGGGCTCTTGGTTCAGCAACCCATCCAGAACTGGTTAAAGCCAGGTTTTCCCCAACTATAGGATTTACTCATGTCTGTATATTGTGAACTTCCGCCCGTTATAGAGCGCTATGAATTAAAGTATATCATCCCACTATCATGGGTAGAGCCCATCTCTGAATTTATCAGTCCCTTTTGCTCTCTAGATTATCATTCAGCTAATGTTCCTAACAATTTTTACCCTGTCAATAGTTTATATTTTGATACGCCTAATTTTCAATTTTTACAGCAACGGCTTTATGGCAAAGATACGCGATTTAATATGCGGGTAAGATCCTATGCCGATGGAGAAAAGCCACCTTATTATATGGAAATAAAACATAAAATCGGCAGTATCGTAAAAAAATACCGTGCTGCGGCAGGAGTTGATGAATGGCCGAACATTTTGCTATCACCGAATTATCGTATCACAGAAGAGTCTCCCAAAGAAAAGGCTAACAAAGAGTTGTTTTTGCGTTTGTTTATTAGTTATGCCGCTGAGCCAAAACTACTCACACGTTACAAAAGAAGAGCGTTTTTTTCAACCGTCGACGAATATGCCCGAGTAACCATGGATGTTTCTATGTCATATCGTTTGCAAGACCACTATAGCTTAAAACCTGATAAGCAAATGATTCACTATGACAATAGCACCATTTACGTTGGTAATATGCTACCAACTGAAGACTGTGTAATATTGGAATTAAAATGTAATGCCGGACAGATACCCACTTGGATGATAGATTTAATTACTCAATTCCAACTCTCCCAGCAAGGTTTCTCGAAGTACATGAATAGCACACTGACTTCTCATTTTGATGATGGATTCAACTATATGACCGGCGACCGTGTTGCCACTTGTTGGCACTGATTGACATCTAACATCACCTGATGGGACTGATGGGAAAAGTTTAATAATCAAATATCAGGAACTGCCATGACGAAATCGACCTTCTATATGCTAGGCACACATAACCTTAAAAGGTATGAGTGCCTGCCTGGCACCTACTTTATTACAATCGGGGCTAGGGAGTTGCTTTTTCTTGTATCATTAAAATACAGAAAAAATGCTTTATTTTCTGATATGAGTAATCTTTAAGTCAAGTTATTGATAATATTCCCTGTTGACTGATTACTCTTGTTTTGTATTGATTGAATAAAGGCTTCAATATCACTTTGGTCAGCGTCTCCATTTTTAAAAGCCGTTAATAATTCTGTTAACTGAGAATTATAAGCATCACTATCAGTAGCACTACTTGAAGAACTGCGTTGGGGGGGCGGTGGCGGTCTGTTTCCGTCGGGTGGCGACGGCATTGTGCCATCTTGTATGGCCTGTTGAATATTTGCATCAAAATTAAAGCCTGCTTCTTCAACAACACTTTTATGACTTTCTCCCAGGGGAATTCCCGCTTCTTTAAATTGAGCAAATATTTCTTCGAAATCCTCTTGGGTAATATTTTCTGCATCATAATTGGATAAAATATCATTTACCGTTTGTTTCTGCTCATCACTCAGCTCAGCTTGCTTGGGTTTGAAGCCCTGAGTCGGCATTATCGTATTGCTAAAATCATTGGAAATATTCATCATCACTCCTTTTGTTATAAACTTATGCAGGATGCCAACCTGATAATGGATGACATTAAATAAATTTTCTTAATTTAAAGTAAATTATGACAGACGATTAAGGAGTGGACGTGTAAGAAATGTGGAAAACTTGTGTAGTTAACTCATTCAGTTAGCATCCATTTTTTATTGCCTGTTGGATATAGATTCGAAATTAAAACCTGCTTTTTCAACAAGCGTCTTTAAACGATTACCCAGGGGAATTTCCGCCTCTTCAAATTGACAAATTATTTCGTAAAAGTCCTTTTGAGTGAAACTTTCAGAGTCGTAATTTGATAAAATAATATAGACAGCCTGTGTTTGTTCATAAGTCATTTGTTGTTCTCCAGGTCGGGGGATTTGGAGTTGTACCATCGTATTCTTTAAATCAGAGGAAAATTTCACGACTGCTCCTACGTATTTTGTTGATAAAATCGATAGCGTCAAAGTAAAAAGTGCCGCTAACAGCAATATGCTCTGTTCGGAGAGGAAAAACATGTTTCACTCCCTATGCATTTATTACTCATGGAGCAAATTATGACAGTCGATTGAGTATTGAACGTGCATGAAATGTGGAAAATTTGTGCAGTTTAAACAAAAACTTTGGCGAGAGGCTTGCTACTCAACTTTATATCCTACACCATAGATAGAGTGAATAATTTCATCATCAGAACTGGCTTCGTTTATTTTTTTACGCAGATTTTTTATGTGGCTATCGATGGTTCGATGACTGACTATCCGATCATCCAGATAGCTTGATTGCATTAAACGGTCTCGAGAAAATACCTGCCCAGGTTTTGTTAATAGCGTTTGCAGCATACGAAATTCAACCGGACTGAGTTCCAGCTCTGTTTCTTTAATCCGGCATTGAAAACGATCAGGAGACAAAACAATATCCCGAAATTCAATTTTATTTTCCATATTAATTGGTTGTTGCTGAACTCGTCGTAATATGGTTTTAACCCGAGCAACCACTTCTCTGGGAAGGAAGGGTTTACACACATAGTCATCGGCCCCCATTTCTAACCCGAGCAATCTATCTATTTCATCCACTTTAGCCGTTAGCATCATAATGGGGACGGTAGAAAATTGTCTGACTTCACGGCAAATACTCAAGCCATCTTTGCCCGGTAACATCAGATCCAGAATAATAAATGTGGGCTGTTTGGCTTTTATAATGTCTACTGCATCGTAACCATCATTTAAAACGGTCACTTTAAAACTCTCAGTTTCCAAATATTTTACCAAGATTTGCGCTATTTTATCTTCGTCTTCAATGACAACTATTTGATTATCAGCCATAATATTTCTAGGTTATTAAAGGTAAAACAATGTTTATAGAGAGTCCGCCTAAATGCGACGCAGAAGCACTTATTTTACCTTGATGTGCATCAACGATATTTTTACAAATAGCAAGTCCCAGTCCGGCTCCCGCCGTGTGACGACTGCGAGAACCCTCAAGGCGGTATAGTGGATCGAACAGCTTACTGTATTCGTCTTGCTTAACACCTGGCGGCGTGTCCTGCAGGGTGATAACAATTTCTTGTTCCATACCGGATAATGAAATTTCTATTTTTCCAGGTGAATTGGTATACGCCAAAGAGTTTTCTATCAGGTTGGAAAATAGTTGACTTAAACGCTGCTCGTCTCCATTCACTTTTTTCCCGGCACTACCGGATACTGACAATATAATACCACTGTCTTTTGCACGATTCTGGGTTAAAGCAACCGCCGTATTGATACAGTCCAATATATCAACCGGATAAAACGAATAGCGTAATCCTCCAATATCAGATAGTGAAAGCTCGTAGAGATCATCAATAAGAAGACGTAAACGGGTAATTTCCTGATCGAGTGATAGTATTTGCTGCATATCTATGGGACAAATACCATCCTTCATTGATTCAATCTCACCAGTGAGTATGGTCGTAGGTGTCCGGAGTTCGTGGGAAATATCGGCTAACCATCGGCGGCGAGAATTTCGATTTTCTTCTAGTTTAAAAGCGAGCTGATCAAGATTTCCCATCAATTGACACAACTCATCATTGTTAGGCTCATTAAAGCGGATTGAATAATCGCCATTAGACAATTGTGAGACACCATTGATCATGCGCCGTATAGGAGCGAGTAATTTTCCAGTCAGTAGCCAAGCAACAAGAGTTGCCAATAATAAAGAGGCAAAACCGATGAATAAACTGGTTATCCATTGTTGTTTTGAAAATGCCGTTTCCTGTGGTGATTCAAAGTGGCGCCGTGGTGCGCTTTTCAATATTCCTACACGTTTACCATCAACCATTATCGGTACACTTATCGGTTTAATAACCTCTCGAGGTAACAATCTGCCGACAATAATTTGATCGTTTAGATCGAATAATGCTGTCGGCGGTCCCAATTTTGGGCGACCATGAGGTGGTCCTGGCGGAGGTCCCGATATAGGACGATCACGAGGTGGTCCTGGCGCAGGTCCTGATTCTGAGCGATCATGTGGAGGTCCTGGCGGAGGTCCCGGTTTTGGGCGCCCATGAGGAGGTGGCGGTCTTGTCTGATCAACACCTTTATGGCGTCTCTTGGGTGATAATTCCCATTGCATCTCTTTAAAATCCTGTTCGGTCATTGTTGACCAGGTTTTATCGGAGTTCTCATATTTACGTGACATGCTGGTAGCCAATAATTGAAGGCGTGTTTCTTCCACTGCGTTAACGTAATCCAAAAAGCCATGTTCAAAACTCCAGCGGGCCAGTCCCAATGTAGCTATGAGTACAAGAAGAGTAAGTCCCAAGAAAGAGAGAATCAGTTTTTTTGAAATTGAAATTGCCATGTAAGCACTATAGCTAAAAAAAAATTTTAAACACCAAATTATTCAGTGTGGCTGGAGGTTTGTTCATTTTTTGTACCAATATAGACAGGGCCGTCCCTTTAATAAGCGTCCTGTTTTATTTCATAATATCAATGATGAGTTAAGTTGACTAATTAAAAATATGTCCAAGTGTGCTGTTACTGTCTTGTTTAATCGATTAAAAAAATGATTCAAAGTCACTTTGATTGGCATTTCTATTTTTAAATGCAGTTAATAATTCCGCCAACTGTTTGCTATACCGTAGTACCATTTGAAGCGCTCTGCTATGGCGGTGGAGACATCGTTCCATCTTGTATTGCTTGCTGAATATTGGCATCAAAATTAAACTCCACAAGATATTTATTCAGGTAACAAAGTATGACAGCCGATTGCGCAGTGAAAGTGTATGAAATGTGGAAAACTTGTGCAATTTATAAAGTCTTAATGGCGTTTTATTTATACTTGGGTTGGCCAGAAAGTAGTACAGTAAACGGACGAACTAACTATAAAAGGTTAATATCGGTATTTTGATCCAAATTTTCAAATAACCATTTTTCAGCTATAGCTGTTAAAATCATATTGTGCTTTGAGCAAAACAACATTTAAAGGGCAAAGCTTTTTGCAAATCTGGCTTTATGGTTTTTAATATTTTTTTCAACCTAAATTAATCAGAGGCAGTATATCAACTGAGCCATTCTAGAAATCCAGTGATACGTAACTATATGCTCAACAAACCATTCAAAAAAATTTTCGGATCGATCCACATAAACTAGCCAATAGATTTTTATACCAATTCGGGAATATCTGATAGTTCCAAATCAAATTGGTTTTTCCAATGCACCGTTGCTGGAAATTCCCAATGTTGAATGTGTTGCTTATCGCTTAATTTGACGCATTGTTTAACTTTGTTAAGTAGAATTAGCGCATCTTTTTGTTTAATATTCTCTTGATGATTTAAATAGTTGCTAACAATATCGTCTTTTTGCAGCCTATTATTTTTAAGGCCATTTGGTTTTTGTGGTAGGGCAGTCTCTTGTTTTAAAATATAAAAAATATTTTTTTCAGTGCGTTCAGAAAAATGAAGATTTTTCACCTCACGACAAATAGTTTGTTCATTTTTAAGACTGATTAAACCTTTACGGCGTAATTTTCTTAGGGTTATTCGTACATTAATCATAGCCTCGGTGACGGGACGGAAATTGATTTCTTTTGGCCCATGTAAAACACAAACCTCATCGTCATCGGTTAATACACCCTGTTTAAAAAGGCGATAAGCCAGTCCAACGCCTTTCATCCCATAAACAGAGAGTTCTGATGCCCGTAATGCACCGATGCTTGCGGCTCCAAATACCTCACAACCCTGGGAAAGCGCGTAAAGAATTTCTTTATGCCAAACCGAAGGTACATTGCCAAAAAAACCGTCGATTAAACCGATAACCTCATACCCTTGTGTTACCGCTCTATATATGGAACCTAATGCAGCGGGCTCAAAAACATCGATATCGGATGTATATTGTTCACCAGCCATGGCTAGGGAGGGGCCTACAAAAATACACTTTTTCATATAATGCCTTCTTGTTGCATAAAATTTTTCATTCTTGGCCCTGGAGTATAAAGAGGACTTTTGGCACTGCCTTCTAATCCAGGAACGGTTACATGAACCACGGGAATATCATAATCTTCTCGGGTTAAATCAACGACGATAATTTCAGGCAATTGATTATCACAAAAAATCTGTTTAATGATATCTAAAAAAGACTCTGTGGTATTCGTAGAAGCTGGTTCCGCTATCTGGGTAAAATCAACTAATTCGGGTGTACTTGAAAGGGTGTCGAGGATTTGTTTTTTTTCTTCGCTATTAATTAATAGGTCATTTTTATAACGCGACCAATAGACATCGTCCCTTCCTCCTGATATGTGTGTCAAACGGCTCTGCAAAGCTTCTGTAATTGCTCTTGAAAGTGCGACATTTTTGCGTAAATGGCAACCTGCTCCAGAAGCCCGCTGAGGATAAAAGGTATTTTGTCTTTTATCATAAACCACACAAACAAAGCAGGGGAGTTGTAAATTGTGGGTGGTATACCAAACTAAGATCTCTAAACCTGACTGATTACATTTTTCAATTAAATCAAGGCAATAACTATCATCAATGGTGTCAATCTTGAGCCGAGTTTTTGCTCGAGATGATTGAATTTCGGATTCTACTAACCAAAATGAAATCTGATCCCGCTCTATAACTTCGCATAAGGCATGGATTAGGGCCTCTTCTCGCGTATTTCCAGAAGCCAGGCCATTTGATGAAGACAAAAAATAGCAAGGTGTTTGATATTGCTGTTGGGTAAAATCCAGATCAATTAACTCACGCGGTAGCCAACGGTTGGACTGAGTATTTAGTTCCACGCCTTTTATCCACTCAAGTTCTAAATCATTATCAAGGTCGGCATCGATTCGAAGGGGTAATAGTAAAGGGTTTACATAGCCAGGACGATTAAATACAGCGCTCAGGCTTGCTTTATGACCTCTAGGGACAAAATTTTCGGCATGAAAAATTTCAATACATTCCATTATACCGGAGGCTTTTGCCAGTTCGTCAGTAATTCCTTTACCTTGAGAAACACTAAGCGATTTAGCCAAAGGTCGAACAGCAATCCATGTGGGAATCCCAACATGGTCTAATCCGGTCACATTAGCCACTCGAGTTATGCCAATTTTATTAAAAATTTTTTGCGCATTAGCAATAGTTTGGGCTGCATCTTGCGTTCTTAATGTACCGCCCAGATCGAGCAATTCTCCAGAATAAAAGGTATTGTTTATAGGCTCATCATTATTCAAGACTATTCCATTCTCCTTGGAATAGACAATAGCCAGAATAGCGTGATTAAAAAAATAATATACCAATCAAATTCGGTACGCAGATATTTTCGGGCTATCGTCTGTTTATAGACAATCGTTATTTTTAGCCAACAACGGTATCTTCATCATCACTGGCAGATACTAAGCCATGTTTTTTAAGGTATCGGCTGATTTGTATCCCAAGATTTTTTCTTTCTGATAATAGTTTCATAAGCTCGCCACTATCTGAATCTTTATCTGATATGGTAATACCTGCATCTTTCCCATCTCCAGAAACAGCAACCAGACCACTATCATTTTTAATCAAATAATTTTTTGCCATTTTTATTCTCCTGAATTTTAATAAAAAACCTATTAAATAAATTGTATGTTGTTTAATTAAGCACAAAATAATTTAAGCATGATATTGAAAAAAGATCTAGAAATAATGGTATAAAAATGGCTTCTATTTCAAATTTCTAACAATACAAAGATAGAGCATGGTTTGAGTCGGAATATGATTTACCACAAAGATAAAGGGGCGGTCGACTTGCATTTTATAGACAACTATTGGTTCTGGTAAAGATCCCAGTACAGAGGGTGTTGTGGGTGAAGCTGCTTCTGTTCCAATTTCACTTACTTCAACTATGGCTTGAAAAAACTGAGATATCCAAAGAAAAAGCTGAGACATTCAAGTCGATTTTTCACTAAACTGGTTGGGGGTAATGGCAAAGTTTATTTTCTTTGTAGGAAAAATCCTACAGACATGTTGATATTTATTCTGTAGTATAGCCCTATACAAAAATAGGATAGCCTAAATACTCCCAGGTCGATAATTATAGTTAAATAGGTGGATGTCTTTTCAACACTTTTTTCAACGCTATTTTTTAACACTTTTATATTAGGTTTATAAAATTAGAATCTGTAAAGGACTTATAATGGATAAAATACTAAAAATATTTATAGGAATTTTTTTGCTAACCTCCATCATTGGTTGTCAAACACGACAGCAAAAAATCGATCAGGCCTTATCTTTATCTAAAGAACACTTTAGAAATACTGCAACAATTAAGGATGATAGCCTAGAATTGCAGGCTATGATTCACACAAGAAATGGATTTCAAGACAAAAAAGGGCTGCTAGGCATTGTTTGGGATGATAACTTTCTCCGAGCTTTTATCGATAAGAAAACGGGTGCAACTCTTTATCAAGTGTATAACATCGTTTACTACAAAAGAGACTGGCGTTTTTATAATCGGGTTAACTATGAAACCCAAGCAGGACCTGTTGCTCAAGATCTTGATGAACTCGATAGGGATGTGGACTGTACTGGCTCTAAATATGGAGGTTGTACCTTTTATGAACATGTCGCTTTTAGCGTTCCCGAATCCTTACTGCGAACGATTGCTGAAAAATATGAAGAAACTAGAGGAATGAAGGTTGGATGGAAGTATCGTTTGAAATCAAAAGCGGGAAAAGATTATAACGATGGTTTTTTAGCCTCTGAGATTGCCGGTTTGCTAGAGGCCGTAGATTTATACAAGAAATCACTCTCCCTGAAGTCAACAATATCTTCAAATTCTCGCTAAAATAAATTGGGGGCAGGTTCTGAAATAACTATTTATTGTTGGTGTACTGGGTTTTTAAGACATTTGATACCACCGTAAATGACAAAAAAATCGAATAAGTTAAGAATTAATAGTTATTTTAGTTCCTGACCCCTTTTGCTTTTAAAAGAGCACACGCTTTTGCAAGCGATTGCACGGGTAAACCGTACTTGTAATGAGCCGAAAAAATATGCCGGTTATATTGTCGATTATTATGGCATTGTGGAAAATCTGGATAAAGCCTTACAGATTTATGCCGGGGAGGTCGTGCCACAGCATATTTGGACGCGTATCGAAACGGAATTGCCCAAATTGGAAGCGGTGTTACAACAATTATTCGATCTCTTGCCGCACCATCAAGATATTTTACGCGCACCTCAGGCTTATTTACGTGATGCCGAATTATACCTCGATCCCAGCGAACGCTTGGATGTGGTGGATGAGTTTTTGCAATTGCTAAACAATTTTAATCGTCTGATTGATATTATTTTACCGCATCCGAAGGGCGCGGCGTATAAGCCCTATTTATATGTATTTAATGAGTTAAAGGCCTATTTAAAAAATAAACTACCGGACCCTGGTTATCAAGAAAAATTAAACCAACGGGAAACCGCCATGCTGCAATATTTAGTCGATGAATATTTAGAGGCCGATGAAGTTCGCAGTTTGCTGGGACGTGAAATTTCGATTTTAAATGTGGATGATTTTGAGCGGCTGAAAAAAATTAAAAGTTTGGACAGTCGTGCCTTGGTGATGAAAAATCAATTAAAGCATGTGACTAAAACGGGTAAAAAGAAAGATCCGGGATTTTTTGCCGAAATTGAAAAAGCCTTAAAGGAGCTATTACAGGCTGAAAAAGAAAAACGTATTGAGCAAATTGTTTTTTTACAACAATTAGAGGAGTTGACTCAAAAAATTCACCAAAAAGACCAAGAGGCCCAGTCCCACGGTTTTTCTGGTCCGGCTCAAGTCGCTACTTATCATTATTTAAAAACCCAATTTAGTGATACTCAATTGGGTAAAAATCAGGCGCAACTCTGGGCGACGAAAATTTTTACCGATACGGATATTGCGGATACCTTGGCGAGTGAAATTTGGAAGCAAAAAACCGATGTATATAAACCACTGGAGAAAAAAATACGTAGTATATTACGTGGTGTCTCCAATTGGAGTCCCAGTGTTGCCAAGGGACATGCGGCAACCATTTTAGAAACCTTAAAAAATAATTAATTGACTTGCTCTCTAAACCACTAAATAGCTAAAGCACTATACCTTTAAACGACGAAATCATTATGCCAATCTTCCAATACGGCCAAACCCAAATTGAGTGGGTTTTTCGCGAAAAGCCGGAATTAAAACATCATTATATAACGGTCGAAAAAGATAAGCGGGTTGAGCTAAAGGGATCCAGTTAGAAATCAGTCGAGCCGAATTATTGCCTGCAATGGAGATTTTTTTGACTCGTAAAGTGCAACAAAAACTATTACCTCGAGTTAAGTATTGGCAAAAAATCACCGGCTTAAAGGCTAATTGGATTGGTTTATATCCCTTTAAAGGGCGCTGGGCCAATTGTAATGAAGATAATGAAATTGAATTTCATCCCCGCTGTATGGAATTTTCAGCTGTCGTGGCGGACTATATTATTGTTCATGAATTATGTCATATCTTGCACAAGGATCACTCTAAAATATTTTGGAGCCTGGTTGAACAATATTATCCCAATTGGCGAGATTGTCATGCCATTGTGGAAAAATCTGGGCGGAGCTTTTGATAGGGTGAATGCTCTGCTTATTAACATCCGATTTGTTTTTACAGTCTTTAGAAAAGGTAAAATTAAATAGGGTGAGTATGTTTTTTTGTGGCCACGTGTCGAGGTAGCTCCTACATTTTATAGAAATTAAAAATAATTTGGATTGCATTTAAAATTAATATATCCTAAGCCTTAAAAACAAATCTAAAAAGTATCGGTACAAGAGTAGGTGATTCTGCGTATAGGGATAGGTTTTTCTCTTTTCTAGTTGACGCTATTCTCGCTTATTTTAGTTTTTTTATCGTCTATTAACCGATTATAAAAATGAAACAACAATAAAAGGGTATAAAATTGCAAGCACCAAATTTTTCGTCATTCGTGGGTGAAACAAAAAAATGTAGTCGATGTGAGCTGAGATATTCAGCAAAAAAAGAGACATGTAATCATTGCGAAAATCTCACAGAGCAAGGGCTTATTGAGTTAAAAAATAAAGTTAAAAAGGAACAAATTGATAATCGACATGTCGGACAATTGTTATTATACGCATCCATAATTTTGTTAATTGTAACCATACTAATATCGATGTAATAAGTGTAATGATCCGAAAAAATGGATGAGTAACCAAGCTTCGTTCTAGAGTATCTTATTAGGAACTTTTGAAATGATAAAATCAAAACTTTGATACACGCAATCAAAGGCATGGAACAGGTAATTACTATATTCTCAATAGCGTTCAGCAAAAAATTTTTATTTATCAATTAGAGAGTTTATCAATATGATCAATCAATCACGAACTATCCATTTAATCTTTTCGGGCATTATGTCGCTTATTTTTTTGAACCTCGCCAGCGTGGCATATGCTGCTTGTTCATGTTCTAGTATGAAGGTTTACTATAATACCACACCACAGTCGGCAAAATTGTCGACTAAATATTGCGTAGCGACAGGTTCAAGTTTTGATGAATGTACTAACAATGGTCAAGGGAGTTGTGCTTCTGGAGAAAATGAATGGCAATGTCCTATTGGAGGAAAATATAAAACAACGGGGGACCGATACATAGGGGTAGGATTTGAGGTAGAGGCAACTCTATCAGGCACGGCATCAGAATGTTCTCATGGTTTAGGTGTGCAGGAGACACTAACAGAAGATGGTATAGCCAATGCAAATGGGAATACAGACTTTAACGTTCCAACGGGAAGGGTTGATTTTGATAGTACGTCGAATAACTTTATTGATGGTACGACTAATATAAAGCCGAGTTATGGAGCTAAAAACTCAAGTGTTTTCCAATATGCATCCGATGGATATGTCAATGTGGTGAATACTCAAACCATCAAATTAGATGGTAATACGCTTTATTGGTCTGATTTTCCTTCGACATTGATGGATGCGGGTGATAATGCTAAGAAAATTGTACAGAAGAATGGTTTTGTGGCATTTGTTAAAGATAATAATAGTGCCGTATCGTGTGCTTGTAAATTTACCGTAGAGGCAACCAGTAATGCTGGCACCTATGCAATCAGTTCGATTGGTTTTAATAAAAACAATGGGAAAAGTTGTCAAATAGTATTGGCTCAATAGGTAGTTAGCTATTTATTATTGCTCAAGTGATGTACTTAATGATGAACCAACTGCTTGAAAAACATCCCATACATACCGACTACCACTTATCGTATTCATTAGAGGTGCAATTGTCGAGTTTTTTTAGGATTAAGGTCAACCGTACAAAGATAGAAGGAAACACTTCATATGGAAAACACATTTTTAAATACAACTGTAATACTACCTGTAGAAAACGTTATTGAAACTGCTCGATTTTATGAAGAAAAATTGGGGTTTGAAATCGTAGGAATTTGGTATGTTCCGGAATATAATTCAGAATATGCCTCAGTGAAACGTGATGACGTAGTTATTGAGTTTGGTGATGGACGAAAAGAATATGCGGGTGGTGGTATGTGTATCATTCATGTGGATAATGCGGATGCAATATATGAAGAGTTAAAATCAAATGGTATTGAGTTTGTTGGTGATTTAAATAGTCGAGAATATGGAAATAGAGATTTTCGAATAAGAGATAATAATGGCAATATGCTAATTATTAGTCATTCATTAAATAATCAAAATAAATTATTACAGCATAATAAGGTGGCTTGGGGATATGTCAGAACGCATTCTTGAAACTCAAAAAATTCAAGGTAAAAATATGGTATTAATGCGCGATTCCATGTTAGAAGCCATAAAAATGATGAGCAAGCAAATGGAAGCGAATACAAAACTCGAGAAACTTATACTTAATAAGGGAGATATCTCCGATCTGGCCGGACTGGTTAAATCTATAAAAGATTTGTAACTATTTTCAAAAGCAACACTGTTGAGCAAATTGAAGCATTTCCTTAACAGTTTGATTTTGATTAAAGTATTCGGTGATATAGACGGTATAAAATGCATCATCTGGTGAGGCAATATAGCCAAATCCGAGCCAAATAAACATCCATAATAAAGCCCAAGCCTTGATTTTTAGAAGGGGGAGTTTTTTCCACCATACAGCAAGGACGTATAATTTTTCTTGCGAAACAATTGATGTGGTAAAAGCGACAAAGATAATAATGATCCCGATAAAAATCATTAAGGCTGGCGACCCACTAGCCGGTGCGGCGGCAATAACCACAAAACCCGCCAACATACGAAATACAATAACCACATTGACCCATCTATCATCAAAAAAAATAAAAAGTTGTTTTTTCATAGTACCGCTAAATACAAAAAGAGATAGGCTGATTAAAAATAAAATTGCGGCTAATGCGGGTATGATATAGGACATGAGATTTTCCTATTGATTATTGGACGTATTTTTTTTAATTATTAAAGCATGTATTAGAATATAAATATAGAGTAAAAAACTTATTATTAAAGAATTTCATAGTAAGAAAAAACTCAATAAAAAAACTGGGTTAAGTTTGGTTTTTAGGTGTGTTGGTTTTTTAGGTAGATAATATGTATTAATAGATTTGATAGTTTTAGTCATTCTTTTAAAATTTTAATAAAATATCTTAGTATTTTACTAAACTAAAAATTATACGATATAATTTTCCATAATCAGTGGTTGAAAATATATAAAATGAGAATCAATTATTATCCAAAAAATAGTATGAAATCTGACTTTGTCATCACTATATTGTTATCCCTGGTAATTTTCTTATTTTTTAATTTAGTTGATGCCTTTGAGAATATTTACCATTTAACCCGAGAACACGAAGAGTATGAAATTGATGAACTGTTCTTATTATTACTGTCTTTTCCTATTCCCTTGGCTTGGTTTGCTTTCCGCCGTGCATTAGAAGAAAAAAAATCGGTTAAGGAACGGATTTTATTGGAAAAGAATCTTGCACATGCCCAAAAACTGGAATCCTTGGGTACTCTTGCTGGAGGCGTGGCTCATGAAATTAATAACCAGCTTCTACCAATTATTACCATGGCCGAGCTGATAGAAAAAAATATTGATCAGTCCGATGTGAATCGAAGAAAAATTGAATTGATTCTAGCGGCAGCCAATAATGCTAAAAATACCATTTCCAAAATTAAAACTTTTTCACGTGCGGATAATCAGCTATCCAGCCATTGTGACATTTCTGACGTTTGTCAGGAAATTAGAGAACTTATAAATATTACAAAACCCAGTAATGTCACTTTTTCTTTTCAGGTTGATGAAATTATGGGTATGGTCCACTTGTCAGCAGATCGTTTACAAGGAATTATTATTAATATGATAAATAATGCCTTTGATGCTTTGGAAGGTAAAATTGGTGAGGTATCAATGCGGGTAAATGCAATTTATGTTGAAGAAGAGAATAAGCTTCCCGAATTGGTTGCTGGGAAATATGCCCGTATCATAATCAATGATTCTGGGATAGGTATGAGTTCGACAGTAAAAGAAAAGATATTTGATCCCTTTTATACCACTAAAGAGGTTGGTCAGGGAGTGGGTTTAGGAATGTCTGCTGTTTATACCAGTATAAAACTAGCTGGTGGTGAAGTACATGTGGATTCAGTGGAAGGAGAGGGAACGAGTATTATTGCTTATCTACCCTTAAAAAAAGACGAGTGATCAACTAATTTGGGCTAATTTCTGAAACATATTTAAACCTAAATTAAACAATGAATTGAAAAAGGAAAAAAAATGGCACATATTCTTGTGATTGATGATGATGAATTGGTACTTGAATCAATAACTATAGGATTGGAGGAAAATGGGTATGAAGTTTCAACAGCAATAAATGGAGAAAAAGGCTTGAAACTGATTAAGAAAAATTCTTTTGATTTGGTGATCACAGATTTGATTATGCCGGTTAAAGAGGGGATAGAAACTATACTTGAAGCAAAAAAAAATAATCATGATTTAAAAATAATCGCTATATCCGGAGGAGGGCGAACTTCGGGCTACGATTATTTACAAATGGCAGAAAAACTTGGTGCGAATAGAATATTGCAAAAACCTTTTTCAATATCTCAGCTGATTATGGAAATTGATCAAATCTTGAAATAGGCATTCCTGGTTAGGAATGCCTGTTGAACTTTTGAGAACGGGAGTTATTGTTCTCTGACTTTGGATTTTTTTAATTGAAAATAGCGAATATCTTTACATTGGTGGATAATTAGCCCACCGAGTATTAACGCCGTTCCAACCCATATATGTGTCGTAATGGTTTCTTGATTAAATAGATTACCCAATAGCAAAGCAGTCACTGGAGTAATCAGGGTTGCCAAGGCTACTGTTGAAGCGGTGAGTTTCGTCAGTACATAATAATAACTCACAAATCCGACCACCGATCCCATTACTCCTAGGTAAATCATTGACCACAAGGTCCGGGTTGGAATATCACTTGGTAAGGGGGCGGCAAACCACCAAAAAGTTAGCATAAATAGTGGTAAAGAAAAGGCTAATCCTCCAGTGGTTACGGTTAGAGCTGGTAATTTGACATTGATTTGCTTAACCCATATGGCACTGACGCTATGAATTATCACCGCTAATAATACTGATGCAATACCGATAGGAGCCTGTTCGCTGAGGTTAAGTTGTTCTTTGAAAATATATGCCAAACCAGCAACGCCAAAAATTGCTCCTAAAAATTTTCCCAAGCTGAATTTCTCGGTGGCAAAAAAATGGATGGCAAACCAGCTGGTAAAAATGGGGGCCATTCCAAAGATCACCGATACCAAACCAGAGGATATATATTGGGCACCAAAATATACCAACATCATTGAGCCATAAATGGATAAACTGGAGGCAATATATACCCGTATGGCTCCCTTGGTTAGGGGGAGTTTTTTATACCACGATAGACAAATACTCATAGCTAATAGGGAACCTATCAGCATACGAGCACCAACACCGGTAATAAAGTCGACACCATAAGAACTCCACTTAATTGCTAGTGGAGTAGTGGACCAAATAATAATCATTAATAAATAGGCGACAGTGATGCTCAAGGTATTTTTACTATTCATTTTTTTGTACCGATGAAAAAGTATTGGACTGCTATCCATTAAGTTTGTTTGATTGGATACAGGCAAAAAAAAGGCCACAGATTTTTTTAATCTGTGGCCTTTTAGTGGATAAGGAATTATTTAAATAATCAGCGGATGGGTTTATTCCATCGCTCGCACAGATCTGCATGTGTTCGCCAGTTTAGGCGAAGCACTCGGCGTTTAGGCATCAGAGGATTTCTTAGCAGGTTGCTAAAAAACAGATGCGAATAGTTGTGTGCGTTTTTACTTGTCATGGGCTTAGATTGCGATATTCATCCCCTAATGTCAAGCACAATTTTTTATATTACTGTTCTTCTTTTTTCAATTCCAATGACAAACATTAATAGTGATGGAATAATAAATAAAGTAAAGATAGTAGAAAAGGCTAACCCTCCGGTAATAACACTCCCTAAACCACGATAAAATTCTGAACCTGGTCCAGGTACAATAATCAACGGTAACATACCAAATAATGAAGTCAGGGAACTCATAAATATAGGTCGTAAACGACTTTGAGTGGCTTCATAAATTGCTTGACGTGGTTCTATATTATCATTGCGAATTAAATTTAATGTTTGATGGACTATTAAAATGGCATTATTCACCACAATACCAATCAAAATAACAAAGCCTAGCATGGTTAATACATCCAACGGCTGATAGGCTAAAAATTGATTGGTCATTGCCAAGCCGATAAAGCCTCCAGCTGCTGCTAAAGGAAGCGTGAATAGAATAATTAAGGGATAAATAAAATTACCAAATAAAGCGGCCATCAAGAGATAAGTAATCACTACCGCCAGGATTAAATTCATTTTCATTGAATCAATGGTTTCAATTAATTTATCGCTGGTTCCGCTTAAGGCAATATCAACATCATCTAATTGACCTTGTTCTTTAAGTTCTGGAATAATCTTGTTTTGGAGTAATTCAATGCCTTCTTGTATGGTAAAATGTTTGGGCGGTGTAACTTGTAGAGTGATGGTCCGTTTGCCTTCTAAGTGCCGAATCTCACTTATTCCAGTGGTCCGTTTTAATTCGGCTAGACTGTCGAAACTGACGAGTTTCCCATTCGGTGTGGCAACGAGGGCATGGTAAATATCTTCTGGAGTTTTGGCATCACTGTCTTGGGATTTAAGGATTAAATTAATCTTATTGACTCCATCGACTTTGTATTCACTGATCTTGCGCCCATCCATTAACACATCAGCGATTATTCCCAAAGAATAAGCATCAATCCCTTGACGTTTTAACATGGCATCATTAGGAATAAAACGAATTTCTGGAAAGAGTAATTCGATGGAAGGAACAGGGCGGATTTGAGAGCCTTGGATTTGTTTGGAAAGAATACCAAATAAAGCTCCTCCAACACTAACCAGTTTTTCAATATTTTCACCACTAATATCGACGTCAATTGTCCTTCCTTGGCCAATTCCTTGTTCAAAAACACCCGCTTGTTTAGTAATTCCGAAAATGCCCGGAAAACCATTGGCAATGGGTTGTAGTAAAGATTTAAACACTTCTACACGACGATCATCGGCACTGATGACGCCAAAAATTACAAAATCTCCACCGGCCACATAAAAAGCTCTGGCAATGGCGGGATAACCGTCTTTTTCTACTCCGAAATGTGGTTTTAGTTTGGTAAAAATAGTTTCACCAATATGTTTTTTCTCCTCATAAGATAATCCGGGAGGTGGAATTAAAATATTAAAAATCAGGTTACGGTTTCCCTCCGGTAAATACTCCATTTTCGGGAATAAGCTATAAATGCTTATAATCGATACTGCGGACAAAATCAGCACGGTTAATAGTCTTTTGAGAGGTGAACGCAATATGTAGTCTAAAAGAGTCATAATACTTGTGCTGATGGCTTCGCCAAAACGAACTAAAAGACTCTTTTTCTCGCTTTCTTGATGGGTCTCATGGGGATGAAAACGCATTAATTGGTGCCATAGCATGGGAATAACTGAGATGGACACGAATAATGAAAAAGACACTGCAACAGTTACCGCTATCGCAATATCTTTAAATAATTGTCCTGCTTCATTTTGTAGAAATATAATGGGTAAAAAGACCGCAATAGTGGTCAGGGCTGAAGCGATTAAGGCACCCCAAACTTCATTGGTCCCATCATAAGCCGCTATTAAATAGGGTTTACCCATTTTTTTATGCCGATCAATATTCTCCAAAACCACAATCGCTGAATCCACCAACATACCCACAGAAAAGGAAATCCCTGCTAAGGAGATAGTATTCAAGGAGCGTTGCATATAATTTAGTAGAATAAAGGTAGAAATAATCGAGATGGGAATAGCCAGGGCTACCACGGCAGTAGCAGAAAAAGCACGTAAAAAAAGTAATAATACGATAATGGCTAAAACCCCACCAACCAAAATATTTTGCTGAACAAGATCAATCGAACCTTGAATATAAGCGCGCTTATCATGTAACCATTGAATGCGTAAGCCATCATCTTTTAATTGGCCAGCATTGAGTTTATTGACCATTTCTTCAACGTGGTTGGATAAATCAACAATATTGGTACCATTTTCAGGTTTAACGCCGATCACTAATCCTTTCACTGCATCAACCATGGAAATGGCTCTGGGGGTAGCATATCCATATGCCACCATGGCGATATCTTTAATTCGCACTTCTTTATCTTGATCGGACAAAATCACTAATTCACGAATGGCTTCAGGGGAACGGAATTGTGCTGTGGTGCGAATTCGATAACTGCGCCGATCAATATCGACGGAACCTGCCGAAATATCATTATTTTGGCGTTGAATTTTTTGAATGATATCGTCTATAATCAGACCGTATTTAGCCAATGATTTAAAATCCACGATAATTTGCATTTGCTGTTCGGTGCCTGAAAGTAAAAATAACTCGGCGACACCAGGAATGCGTTCATAGTGTTCACGGACTTCGTTTTTTAAATAAGTCTTATAAATATCAATATCATTTGGATTTTCAGGAAGTGTTCTAAGCATGGTCCAAATAACCGGTGATGAGCTTTCTCCGGTTGCCTTAATGACGGGTTTTAAAACGTTTTCTGGATAACTGTCAACTTCGGTAAGCTTATTGCTCACATCCAATAAGGCTTTATTAATATCGGCACCGATCTTAAAGGTCAAAGTGATAGTGCCTATATTATCTTGGGATTTTGATTCATAAGAGGTAATTCCTGGGGTGTTTTTTAACACCAGTTCCTGCTCATTAACAATCTCTTGTTCAACTTCTCGAGGGGATGCGCCTGGCCATACCGTGACCACTGAAATTTTAGCTTCAATAACATTTGGAGTCAGTTGCTGGGGTAAGCGTTGTAAGGCCAATAGGCCAAACATGATGAGCATTATGACAGCAACGGCTACGGATACGGGTTTGTGTAGTGAAAATTGGATAATATTCATTGTTCCATTACCGCCTGACCTGGAAATATTCGTTCATTTCCCTTGGTAATCACTTTGGTTTGTTCAGTCAGACCTTCAGCCAATACGGCAACCTGGGAGCCATCGTAAATTTGGACTTTAACCGGGATCATTTGAGCTTTGCCATCCTGAATGGTAAAGACCACATCTTGACCAAAACGTTTGATGACGGCATCACGAGGTACTAAGATACTATCTGATTGATTAGCTCGAGGTAATTTGATTTGAGCTTCGAGGCCGCCATAAAAGAAATCATCGATGCTATCGAGTTTAATTTTTAGAGGCACCGTACGGGTCCGTGAGTCTCCTTGAATAATGACCCCTTCAAATGAGCCTTTATATACTTTTTCATTGATTGTCACTTCAATTTCCTGTGCATCGTCCAGTCTGGAAGCGAATTGGGCGGGCACGTCAAATAAGACATATACTTTTTCTGGGTTAACCAGCGTGGCAATAGCACCGCCCTTATCGACCCATTCCCCACGATTGACGCGTTTTTGGGTAATAAATCCACTATAAGGTGCACGAATCAGGCTTTGTTTACGTTCAATATTAAGAATATCTAGCTCAGCTTGTAGAGCAATATATTTTTGTTCCAGGGTTGTTTTATTATAATAAACTTCATCATATTGTTGTTGAGAGATATTTTTCTGTTTAATTAATTTGGTATAACGGCGTAAATCTTTATTTACCTTTTCTATTTGTAGACGAATTTCTTTGATGGAAGCCTTTATGGCGTTAATTCGGGAATCTAAAATTTCATGATCCAGTTCGACCAATACTTGGCCTTTTTTTACCTGTTCAGTGGTATCAAAGTTGACCTTCAGGCTAAGCCCGGCTACTTGGGAAGCAACCACCGAACTTTCGCTATAATGTAAAGTACCGATGAAATTTTGATAAGAGGTTAAAGAACCATTACTGACGGGTGCTGTTTTGACCAGTGAGCCCATTGCCTTTGAATCTTTAGTTTTTTCTTTGTCATTGGCTCCGGCAGAGTTGAATATCAATATTGCGAGGCAGAAAAAAAATACCCGAAGTGCTAACAATTGTAATTTTCCAAAATAATACATTTATAAGTCCTCCAGACAATCAATTGAGCGCAGCTCCGATAAGACGGACAAAAAACACGTGAGTTCTTGGGGTTGGAATTTTTTTCGCATTTTGCCGATCACTTCGTCTGTTTTAGGGATAATTTCAGCCATAATGGCCGTGGATTTTGAACTAAAGATTAAGGTATGACTACGTCGATCATGTTGATGCCTTTTTCGATGAATAAAATCATTTTTCACCAAAGTCTCAATCATCCGGGTAATTGTGGTTTTATCCTTCCCTAAAATATCGGCTAATTGGGAAGGGGTAACCTGAGAGTTTTCATTAATAGCTTTAAGAATAACGTATTGTTCTGCGGTTAAAGCATAGGGTTTTAAAAACTTATTAAAGCGACTGCGCATAACATTCGCTGTTTTATTTACTTGAAATCCCAGCGAATCCTCGAATGAGTAGGTCATTAAATTGATTAGTCCATAAAAACAATAAGGGAACTATTAACTAAGGTTAATAGTGATAAAATTTGTATGTACAATTATATGTAATACAACTATTATTATGCAATACGATATTGAAGATTTTTTATAATTGTAAAGAGAAAGCTCGAGATAGGTTTTAAACAAAAAAACTTAGGTTCTTTCCACTTGGCTAGATGAACCTGCGTTTTCTAGGATGAAAGATCAACAGCCCTAAATTATGCGTTGATTTCTGTGGAAAATTCACCGTTTTCTACTTGATTTCGGCCATTTTCTTTAACATTAAGTAGGGCGGTATCAGCACGTTTTATCATGGTTTCGATTTTATCTCCTATGCGATAGGTACTGGTCCCGAAGCTAGAAGTATTCTTACCAATAACCGGAAAATTGTGAGTCACAATCTGTTGTCTTAAATGTTCAGCCAGTTTAACGGCACCTGTTTGGTCCGTTTCAGGACAAATTATTAGAAATTCATCTCCTCCCCAGCGTCCAACAACATCGGATTCTCGTACATGAGTACATAAAATATTAGCCAACTCACCCAAAGTACTATCACCCACATCATGACCATAATTGTCGTTAATGTGTTTAAATTTATCGATATCTAAGAGAATAACTGAAAAAGCTAAATGATAACGGGCTGAACGAGAAATTTCTTGTTCAAAGACCTCGTCAAGCCTTAATCGGTTATTTAAACCAGTGAGCCAGTCGGTCCTTGAAATTTGGAGCAGTTCAAGGTTTTTTTCGGCTAATTCGCAGGTTCTTTCTTTTACGCGTTGCTCAAGTTTTTCCTGATGATTGGTTAATTCTTTATCACGTGCTTGAATATGTTCTAGCATGTCATTAAACCCATCCACCAACGAACCAAGTTCATCCCGACTCATCTTTTTTGCCCGCTGACTAAAGTCTTGCTGAGTTGCCACCGAGCGCATTGTTGCAAGCAAGTGATTGATGGGTTTAGAGACAATTTGCTGGAGTCGGTTGGAAATAATAATGGCTAATATCATTGCGATAAAGAGTACTCCGATCCCCACCATTCCCTGATAGAGAAGTTTTTTATGTACAATACTCATATCTGCCTCAATTAGAATACTGCCAATTATTTCACCTTGTAATTGAATGGGTTCAATAACGAAAAGACGTTTATTGAAAAAACCATTGTTTTGAGTGTCAATACTTTTTGCTAAAGGAATAAGGTATTGAGCAAAAATTTCGCTATTTGAATTCATTAATTGAGCTCGTAGAATGTCATTTTGAGTTTCTAAGGTAGATAAGATCTCGGTTGCAGCATACTCATCGAGAAAGGTAATTGCAGCCCTGCTATTGGCTCCAATTACTTTGGCCAATGAACGCAAGCGGATTTCGGATTCATGTTTGGCAGAGTCTATTTCTACCACCATTAATATCAATAAGCTAAGGACCAGTACGATACCTGCTGTGGCTAATATAATGGCTTGGAGTTTTCGGCGCAATGAGGTTGATTTATGAGGATTCATGGTTTGCTATCCCATTTTACTTTGCGGGCTAGTTTAAGCAAACCAGAGCTAATTTCTAGACCATTTTGACGGGCGGCATCGAGATTGATATCAAAACGAATTCTATTCGCTTCATAGGTTAGTTCAACAATACCTCCTGACTCTACGAAACCCGGTAACTCACTTATTGTGAGTATTGCTGTGTTACGAATTATGACATCTAGGCTACGATAACTACCCTGTTCTGAGCTAGCAATATAAAGAATTTGGCAATTGTCGATTGCTGATTTGTCTAGTACGGGTTTAACCCGTATTTTTTGATTTGGAGCAATATTATTGACAATAACATCGACAAGTTTATCGTCACCTAAGGTGCATAACACTAATGAGTTAGGTTTGACATGTTCTGGCCAGTGAATAAATTTTGTGAATTTATAAATAAAAGCGGCCTTTAATAAGGTATCTTGATCGGGTCTAGATTCGGCGAGCACTATGCTGGCTGTTGACATCCATAAAAAAAGGTATAGCAAAATCCATTTTGCAAAATATTTCATGTTTTTAAAAACGATAGTTTAGGGCTAATTTAATCCAACGGGGGTCCTGAGGGACTTGATCCAATCCTAAGCCACCACCACTAGAGCCATCACCCGATTCATAGTAACGTTGGTCGAAAAGATTATTGACTGTGAGTTGAATATCCATACCCTTGGTTAATACATCTAATATTTGTCCGTGTAAGTGAACCACTGTATGAGAGGAAGCATCCACACCCGCCGTATCTACGCCGCCATTGGTGGGACCAAGCCAATGCAACCGGGTGGTGATTAGGTACTTATCTCTCCAATTTAGGGTTATACCACCTTTTAATTTAATATTCGTGGTATACGGAAGATCATGTGTCACATCAAATTCGTCGAGGTTTCCATCCACAATTGCGGCATTGCCCCAAATTTTTGCTTCTGCACCAAATAACTTGGTGGTATAAGAGGAGCTGAGTTCAAAGCCAGTGGCTTCTAGTTCGCCAATATTGTCGTTTTGTGTGGTGAAAAATATCTCACCACCCGGGACAAAGTTGGACTGAATTACCTGGCTATCGGTGGCTGTGATGATTCCTTTAACCCGTTGGTGATAGATTACTGCGCCAAAGCTTAACCATGGCGTAGGGTGATGATTGAGCGATAATTCTATAGCCCTGAGTTCTTCGGGTTGAAGATCTTCATTGGGTACATGCATAAACCAACTTTCATAAATGCCATCACTATCAATATCTCCAGCAAAACTACCGTAATTTTCATAACGGTGGAAAGGTGAAGGGGCCAGGAAAGATTCAGCGTAGGACAGTTCCCAGCTGGTTTTTTTACTCTGTGCAAAGCTAATACTAGCTCGCGGAGTAAAACTGTCGCCATAAGTAGAATGTTTGTCGTAACGTGCACCAATAGTGGTTGCCCATTGTGTATTCCAGTGACTGGTTAATTGTAAATAAGCACCAAGATTGTGTTCATCAACTTTGAAGATCTCTATTGGTAGACTATTGTCCGTATTTAAATAATATTGTGTACTACCGTCATAAGGTTGGGGAAGATTTGCGGTTTTAGGTTTTGCTTTGAGTGAGGCATAACTTACTCCTGCAACGATGCGCTGTTTTCCCAACTGCCATAATAATCGGGGTTCAATCTGGCTTCGATTCCCGGTAGCATATTTGTAACCCTGGTGCTTTAAATCGGTAAACAAATTGACGAATTCTGATTCTGGTTCTATTTCATAATCAGAGTGATCAAGATTTATTTCCAAATTTAGGTCATTATTAATTTTGAAATTGAGTTTAGCATAAGCGGTTTGAATCAAGGTTCGGTAGTCTGCGTCGGCACTATAATCCACGAAACTGGTATGTGCTCCTGCACTGGTTGGATTACGCATATAATTTCGACTATAGCCGAGTTTTAAATACTCATCCCAATCAAGAGTGAGGTTGAAGCTATGGCTGCTGGTTGGTTGTTCATAACCCCCTCGTCCATTATCGGGCAAATCACGGGAATAGTAGTGATCCAATTTTGGATTATCTGTGCTTTGTAAATGCCCTCCTAAATTAAGACCGATATTCTCGCTAAATTCTTGATGTACCTTAAAATATCCAAAACGGTGGTCGAAGTCACCTGCTTCTAGTAGCATTTCTGCATTGTTGTTGTCTTCATCGTCGTGGGTAACAAGATTTATGACACCAGAGAAGGCATCTGCGCCATAAAGGGCTGAACCGGGGCCATAAATTACTTCCACTTGTTTAATATGATAAAGGGGAAAATTATTTGCAATTGGGATTGGATCACCGGAAGGAGAGTTTACTCTTATTCCATCTTGTAGAACCAAAATTTTATTATTTCCTGCAATTCCTCGAAAACTAATAATGTCTTTAGTTATTCCATCAGCATAATGATTAATGTCAACTCCAGGAAGATCGGATAGTAACTCACCCAAATGTCGATATCCACGTTGTCGAATTTGTTTCTCTGTCACTACGGTGACGCTGCCTGGCGCTGTCATCAAAGGTTCCGGAAAAAGGGATGCACTATACACCTCGACTTCCATAAGTTGTGACAAATCCATCTGCATATATTCTTGTAATCTATCTGTCGCAGAGACTGGAATAGTTAGAGCAATACCGGAAATTAGAGAAATAAGTTGCTTTTGATTGAAGCGTAATGGAGAGAAAAAGTGATAAGGACTTTGCATGAAGTTGAACTTCCATATTTAATTTTATGCTATGAATGTAACCGTATGTTTCCCAGCTCATCCTTAATTCTTAGTAGTTATATCATAATTGTAAATTATTCTGCGATTACGATCTATGCTGATATAAATAAAGTTGACTGGCTCATTATCTTAATTATTATCTTTACAAAGGTAGTAGACTTAATGAAAAATTTCAATTTTTCAGATAATTTTTACCTTCATACTAGGGGCTGTTTTAATTTTGCATGATAATATGAGCAAATATGGCAAAAAATTGATAAAACATGGCAAAATGTCTTCAATAAGACATTAAAGGATGGGTAATAATAAACCTAGAAAAATCAGTTGCCATCTACTGCGACTCCCTTAAGCACTTAAACGAGCCTCGTTACGAAGTCAACTGATTTTTCTAGGATAAACCTCATATTTTTTTAAAACATTGGTCCATTATGAAGCAAGCCTTTAGAAAACACTTTGTGTACTTAATATTTATTGTTCTATTGTTTTTGAGTGGATGGATATTGGCTTTTCCTCCAAATATTATCGATAAAAATCAATTGATAACCCTAATAATTGGAATTTTGGCTATTGGTTTATGGGCCACGGGGATTATACCAGAGCATATTACCGCTTTATTGTTTTTCAGTGCTTCTATGTTGTTGTCGATTGCTCAACCAGAAGCGATTTTTTCAGGATTTTCATCCTCGGCATTTTGGTTAGTTTTTGCTGGATTGATTATTGGTATTGCCATTAAAAATACCGGGCTGGGAAAGCATATTGCCACTTTATTAGTCACTCACTTAGAAGCTAATTATTTACGTTTAATAAGTGGAGTGGTGGCTATAGGAGTATTGTTTAGTTTTCTTATGCCTTCAGCCATGGCTCGTATGGTGTTACTGATCCCAATAATTTTACTGATCGCATCTCATTTTGGCTTTCAACCAGGTTCTAATGGCCGGACAGGTATTGTTTTAGCTGCTGCAATGGGAGCCTTTTTTCCCGCATTTTCCATACTTCCGGCGAATGTTGCTAATATGGTATTAAGTGGTATGTTTGAAAGTCAATTTAATCAATCGCTTTTATACGGTGAGTACCTCTTATTACACTTTCCCATTTTAGGTTTTTTAAAAGCATTGGTTATTATTGGATTAATTATTTGGCTATATCCTGATCGGATAAAAGAAAGTGATGATAGTGAACTAAATAACCAAAAAGCCTGGACAAAAAGTGAATATTTATTAGCACTGTTGTTAGGTATGGCATTGCTATTATGGATGAGTGATTTTATCCATCATATCTCTCCAGCTTGGATCGCTTTAGTGGTTGCTATTATTATACTATTCCCAAAGGTAGCCATTGTTAGTACTACGGAATTTAATCAGCAGATTAATTATGCTTCGCTTTTTTTTGTTGCTGGGATTATTGGCTTTGGTGTCGTGATTGCCCAATCCGGTTTGGGTGAGGTTTTAGCCAAAGAACTATTAAATCGGTTTCCATTAAATCCGGAAGCTCCCTTTATTAACTATATGTTATTAAATTTGGTTGCTATTCTAACCGCTATTGCAACTACCTCACCGAGTGTGCCAGCCGTATTAACACCACTGGCAGAACCCTTATCTCAGGCCACTGGTTTGCCTTTAAAAACAGTGATTATGACACAGGTGATTGGATACTCAACCACTATCTTTCCCTATCAAACCGCGCCTATTTTAATCGCTATGAACCTTGCCGGAGAAAAGCTTACTACAGCAGTAAAATTTTCTGCAATACTGGCAATATTTACTATTTTTGTGTTGTTACCAGTAAATTATCTATGGTGGCAATTTTTGGGCAAATTTAATTAGTAAATTTGAACATAGGACAGTTATTGTATACATTTGAGTGAATGGGCATGAAAAATAATTAAATAAAAAGGAGTTCCTGGTGCTAATTAGTAATATTGAGGTTGTTCCCGGTAAAACGATTGTTAAACATTTAGGTATGGTACAAGGTAATACGGTTAGAGCCAAACATGTTGGAAGAGATATCATGGCTGGTTTTAAAAATATTTTTGGTGGGGAGCTCAAAGGTTATACAGAATTGCTCAGTGAAGCTCGAGAAGAAGCCATGGCCCGTATGATTCAACAAGCGGAAGCAATTGGTGCGAATGCAGTGATTAATGTACGTTTTTCGACCTCGTCCGTTACTGCGGGAGCCGCTGAATTATTTGCCTACGGTACGGCGGTGGTACTGGAATGATTGACTTAATCATATTCTTTAGCCTATTAATTTTGGGATACTTTTTTGGACGTTTAGCAGAGACTCGACATTTTAAATCAATTATCGAACGTGAAGGGCGATATCAAAGTCTATTAACCTTTAGTTCTCGTTTGCCTCCTCCTGACATTGGTCTGGTTAATTCTACCCTTGTTGGGGGAAATGTGGTTATTTCAGTGGATTACTTTAAACGTATAGCTGCGGGATTACGGGGCTTAATTGGTGGTCGCGTCACTACTTATGAGACTTTAATTGAGCGGGCTAGACGTGAAGCCATCTTGCGGATGAAAGAAGAAGCAAAACGCAAAGGGGCGACATTTGTGATTAATGTAAAATTGGAAACTGCGTCAATTACCAAAGGACAAAAACAACAAGTAAGCTGTGTGGAGGTTTATGCTTATGGGACCGCCCTAATCCCGGACATTCAAGAAAAAGAGAGACCGGCTGGGGGACTTCATTTTGCTGTAAATTAAAAATTCGCGGCGAGTTTATCCGTATGGAATATCACAATCCAAAAATTCCCGAAGGTATTAACCTAACCGATGAGCATCCGCTTAAGGATTTTTTGGCCATGTTATTGGGCATAGGCTTAATTGTGGTATTGATCATCGTAATTTTAATGTATTTAGCCGAAACCTTGGTTCGTTTTATACCGTTCGAAGTCGAAGTAAAATTAACGGAAAACTTTCCTTCTTTATTGGAGCAAAGAAATACCGTCGAGCATCAACGTATTGAAACTTATTTACAAGAATTAACGGATAAACTGTCGATTGCCCAACAATTGCCAGAAGGCATGAAGATTACTACTCATTACCTTGCTGTGGACGAGGTGAATGCCTTTGCCACTTTAGGAGGTAATGTAGTGATTTTCCAAGGCTTATTAAAAAAACTTCCCAATGAAAATGCCTTAGCCATGGTCTTGGCCCATGAAATAGCCCATATTAAACATCGTGACCCGATAGTCGCGCTGGGGCGGGGCATAACGATTAGTCTTGCGATTATGAGTTTAATGGGAGCTGGAGATAGTGGAGTATCCCAACAATTGATTGGCAATATTAGTTTAATGACCGGGTTAAGTTTTAGCCGAAGTCAAGAGCAAGCTGCCGATCAAGTGGCCTTGTTGACCTTACAACAACACTTTGGTCACGTGACCGGGGCTGATGAGATTTTTAAGTTATTTATGAGTGAACAGCAGGGAGCTGAACTTCCGTTGTTTTTAAGTACCCACCCCCAACATGAAGATAGGTTGGAGGCCGTTCGAAGATTTACCCAAAGGGAAAAGGGGGAGCAAGAATATCGGCTTAAAAACTTGCCGGATTGGATACATTATTAATTGATTTGATATCGGTTGAGTACTTTTTTAAGTTGCATAAAAAAAGGCGAGCTTTTATCTCTCGCCTTTTTTACTTTAATACTTTAGCATTTAGCCATTAGCCATTAGCCATTAGCCATTAGCCATTAGCCGTGATTGCTTCAATTAGTTCACCCAGTACTGTTTCAGCTTTATCATGGGCAATTTGGCAAGTACCGGCATTTTCATGTCCGCCACCATTATATTTGAGCATTAATTCGCCAATATTGGTTTTGGAGCTTCGATTGATAATTGAATTTCCGGTAGCAAAAACGGTATTTTGTTTTTGAAATCCCCACATTACATGAATAGAGATATTGGTGTCTGGATATAGTGCATAGATCATAAAACGATTGCCGGCATGAATAATTTCTTCCTCGCGTAAATCAAGAACCACTAAATTCTTATGAATGGTTGCACAACGTTGTAATTGATCTTTAAACTTTACCTGTTGATCATTGTATAATTCTACACGTTCTTTTACATCGGGTAATTTAAGAATATCTTCAATACCATGGTCTTTACAATAATCAATCAGATCCATCATTAGCGCATAGTTAGAAATTCGAAATTCTCTAAAACGACCTAATCCGGTTCGTGCATCCATTAAAAAGCTTAATAAATCCCAGCCTTGTGGATCAAGGACGTCCTCTTTGCTAAATTGAGCCGCATCCGCTTTGTCAACGGCTTCCATCATATCGTAAAATTGACTACCAAATTTTTCTTCTCCACCATAATAATCAAAAACTACGCGAGCTGCACTAGGGGCATCTGGAAGAATAATGTGATTATCTCTTTTCTCATTACGTATGGTTTCGCTTAAATGATGGTCAAATGCTAAGTGAACACCTTCTACATAGGGTAGATTGGTGGTTATATCTTTATCATTAATATCGATGACACCATCTTGCATATCTTTGGGATGGACAAATTTTATGTCATCGATAATATCAAGTTCTTTTAATAAAACAGCACATACCAAACCATCCATGTCGCTACGTGTTATTAATCTATACTTTTCCATCAAGGTCCCCTAGGTAAAAAGTTCTATATATATATGCGTGTAGTTTAGCACAAAATTTTGAGTAGCTCTTATATTCAAAAGATTTTAATCATGTTCAAATTGAGAATTTTGCTATGCGAGATAACTCACTTGCGGAAATAATTTTTATTTTTAGTTTAAATGGAAAAAAATTATTTCTAAGGGTGTAATTATGGTAAAATATCCGGCTAATTTCTAGTCATAAAAACTATATAAGTCGGATAATAAATGGTAGATTTTGCAAAAGAAGTGCTCCCTATAAGCATTGAGGAAGAAATGAAGCAGTCCTACATGGAATACGCGATGAGTGTAATCGTTGGACGGGCTTTACCTGATGTTCGTGATGGAATGAAACCGGTCCATCGACGGGTCATATATGCCATGCACGAAGCAGGAATGGATTGGAATAAACCGTATAAAAAATCTGCACGTATTGTGGGTGAGGTGTTAGGTAAATATCACCCACATGGTGATACTGCAGTTTATGATACTATCGTGAGGATGGCACAGCCTTTTTCATTGCGCTATATGATGGTGGATGGACAGGGTAACTTTGGTTCGGTGGATGGTGATTCTCCTGCAGCCATGCGTTATACAGAAGTTCGAATGGCCAAAATATCCCATGATATGCTGGCTGACATCGACAAAGAAACAGTAGATTTTTTACCCAACTATGATGAATCAGAGGCTGAACCTGCTGTTTTACCTACCCGAATTCCAAATCTTTTAATCAATGGATCGTCAGGGATCGCTGTCGGAATGGCAACCAATATCCCGCCACATAATTTAACCGAAGTCATTAATGGCTGTATTGCGTATGTGGATAATCCTGAAATCAGCATTCCTGAATTGATTGAAATTATTCCCGGCCCGGATTTCCCAACAGCAGGTATTATTAATGGTGCTCGAGGTATTCATGAAGCCTATCATACCGGACGTGGCCGAATAAAAATCAGGGCTTTGGCTGATATTGAAGAATATGATAATGGTAGGGAACGTATTGTAGTTAACGAGTTACCCTATCAAGTCAATAAAGCTCGATTAATCGAACGAATTGCTGAGCTAGTTAAAGATAAAAAAATTGAAGGCATTTCTGCATTACGTGATGAGTCTGATAAAGATGGTATGCGTATCGTCATAGAGGTCAAGCGCGGTGAAGCAGGTGATGTGCTCTTAAACAATCTATACCAACAGACAGCGATGCAAAATGTCTTTGGTATTAATATTGTTGCCTTGGTTGATGGACAACCAAAATTATTAAACTTAAAGCAGCTGATTGAAGCCTTCATTCGTCACCGTCGTGAAGTGGTTCACCGTCGTACCGTGTACGAGTTACGTAAGGCTCGTGATCGTGCCCATATTTTAGAAGGTCAAGCAGTCGCTTTAGCTAATATTGACGAATTAATTCGACTGATTAAAGCGTCTGCTACACCCGCTGAAGCCAAAGAAAAGTTGTTAGCACAACGTTGGGCTCCTGGTATTGTCGGGCAACTATTAGATGATGGTGGTGTTGAGTCTAGACCTGAAGGTTTAGCGATTCAATTTGGTTTGAACTCCGAAGGTTATGCTTTATCACCTGTCCAAGCTCAAGCCATATTAGATTTGCGTTTACACCGTTTAACCGGTTTGGAAATCGATAAAATTATCGAAGAATATAAAGAACTGGTTGGCAAAATTAAATGGTTTTTGGAAATTCTTTCCAGTAACGAAGTTTTAATGGGAATTATCCGCAAAGAGTTGGAAGAAACCATTGAAAAATTTGGTGATGAACGTCGTACTGAAATTCGTAGCAGTGCTGAAGACTTAACCATCGAAGATATGATTAATGAAGAAGATCGGGTGGTTACTTTATCCCATGCCGGTTATGTCAAGACTCAGCCATTGGCAGACTATGCTGCGCAACGTCGAGGTGGTCGAGGCAAGTCAGCGACCGCAATGAAAGAAGATGACTTTATTGATAAACTGTTTGTCGCCTCCAGTCATGATACTTTGTTATGTTTTAGTAATATGGGACAGGTATATTGGAAAAAAGTTTATGAATTACCGCTAGCCAGTCGTGGCTCGCGTGGTCGTCCCATCATTAATCTGTTGCCGTTATCTGAAGGTGAAAAGGTTAATGCCATTCTTCCGGTTCGAGAATATGAGGAAGATAAATATATCGTGATGGCAACCACTAAGGGTACGATTAAAAAGACAGCCCTGACTGATTTTTCTCGTCCGCGTAGTAATGGAATTCGAGCCATTGAATTAAGAGAAGATGATACCTTGGTTGGCGTTGGTTTAACCGATGGTCAACAAGACATTATGTTGTTCTCGTCTGAAGGTAAGGCAAATCGCTTTAATGAAGTGCATATTCGTTGTATGGGCCGAACAGCTGCCGGTGTTCGTGGTATTCGTTTAGGAGACGATCATCAGGTTAAATCGTTAATTATAGTACCGCCTGATAACGGCGAGGTAGACTTAAACCATCTTAAAGGTAACGATACTGAAGTTAATGGAGCTGAAGGTAGTGAAGCTGAAACTAATGAAGCTGACACGAATGAAGCTGACACGAATGAAGAAGGAACCAGCAATCAGCTATGCATTCTAACCTCGACTGAAAATGGTTATGGTAAGCGCACACCACTCTCCGATTATCCGGTTAAAGGACGCGGAGGTAAGGGAGCTTTTGCGATTAAGACTTCTGAACGTAATGGCTGGATGGTTGGTGCAGCATTGGTAGAAAATAACGATCAATTAATGTTGATCACTGATGGCGGAACCGTAGTTCGGACCCGCGTAGCGGAAGTTTCTATTGTTAGTCGAAATACTCAGGGAGTACGACTAATACGCTTGAGTAAAGGTGAAAAGTTAGTTGAAGTCGAAAAAGTCTGTGAAACCGATGACGATAGTGAAGAATCATTAGACGGTGAAAATAGCGACGAGAATACGATTGATGGTAACGTTTCAAATACAGATCAACAAGTCAATGAAAATGATTTAGATGAAAATAGTGATAAAGATCAAAAAGAGGACTGATCTTTATTATTAATTTAAACATCATTGTGGTATGTTAATACACTAGAATTTTAATAATGACTTAACAGCTTATAAGTGCCCAAGTTGTTTTTTAGCTAGGGGGTAGAAGACAACTGGGTGCGATTGAATAAAGAGAAAAGCTGATTAGCGATCAAATCATATAAATAGAGGATAAAAAATGTCACGAGTTTACAACTTTAGTGCTGGGCCAGCTATGTTGCCTGAAGCGGTTATAAAAAAAGCCAGTGAAGAAATGTTGGATTGGCAGGGTGAAGGCATGTCGGTTATGGAAATGTCTCACCGTGGTAAAGCATTTATGTCGATAGCGGCAAAAGCTGAAGCTGATTTACGTAAACTTATGGCTATTCCTGAAAATTATAAAGTGTTATTTTTACAAGGTGGAGCTAGTACTCAGTTTGCCATGATTCCGATGAACTTACTTGGGGACAAAAAGACCGCTGATTATATAAATACGGGGATGTGGTCTAAAAAAGCGATTGCTGAAGCTAAACGTTATTGTGATGTTAATGTAGCGGCAACTTCAGAGGACAATAGTTTTACTACAGTTCCTGAATTTTCTAGCTGGAACCTTAACCCAGATGCTGCCTATGTGCATTACACACCAAATGAAACTATCGGTGGCGTGGAATTTAATTATATTCCTGACACTGGTGATGTCCCGTTAATTGCAGACATGTCGTCAACTATTTTATCACGTGAAATTGATGTGTCGAAATTTGGAATAATCTATGCTGGCGCGCAAAAAAATGTAGGACCTGCCGGTTTAACTCTTGTAATCATTCGTGAAGATTTGATTGGTAATGCCGGTGACAATGTTCCGGCCATGTTAAATTATGCCACCCATGATAAAGCCGATTCTATGTACAATACCCCTCCTACCTATGCTTGGTACCTTGCTGGAATGGTATTTGAGTGGGTATTAAACCAAGGTGGCTTAAAGGCTATGGCTGAAATCAATGAACGCAAATCGGCTAAACTTTACGATACCATTGACTCTCTGGATTTTTATGCCAATCCAGTTGAGAAACAATACCGTTCCTGGATGAATGTTCCATTCACTCTGAAAAATGCTGATTTAGATGCCAAATTTTTAGAAGAAGCCGCTAAGCTTGGCCTTCAAACTTTAAAAGGGCATCGCTCAGTAGGTGGTATGCGAGCTAGTATTTACAATGCTATGCCAGAAGCGGGTGTCGACACTTTGGTGCAATTTATGAAAGATTTTGCCCAAGCTAATAGCTAAGTCTAAATTTAAAAAATTATAATAAATAATAAGGTTGGTCTCCTGACCAACCTTATAAAAATGTACTAACTTTTTCAGCCAAAACTTCATTTTATTGTCAAATCTAAGGAATTAGAATAATTAGCCTTAAAAATCACTTAAAATAAAAGTAAATTTAATAATTTGTTGAAATGGTTAAATACATATATGACTTCCTTTTTTAGCGTCACAATACGCGCCTATTAAAAATAATTGAAATAAAAATTTGTGACCTAAAAATAAATAAAAGAAGCAACACAAAAGGATTAACAATGTATAAAGTTTTAACACTTAATAATATTTCGGTTGCGGGTTTAGAAAAACTACCCCGTGAAACTTATGAAATCGCTTCAGAAATTCAGCATCCCGATGCCGTTTTATTGCGTTCATTTAAAATGCACGACATGGAAATTCCCTCTAGTTTAAAGGCTATTGGCCGAGCTGGAACTGGAGTGAATAATATTCCTGTGGATAAAATGAGTGAGCAGGGAATTGCAGTATTTAATGCGCCGGGCGCTAACGCCAATGCCGTTAAAGAGTTAGTTTTAGCCGGAATGTTAATGGCCTGTCGAAATATTGGTCCGGCATGGGAATTTGCCCGTAATTTAGAAGGTTCGGATGAAGAAATTAGCAAAGCAGTCGAAGCAGGAAAGAAAAACTTTGGTGGTTTTGAATTACCAGGAAAAACTCTGGGAGTGGTTGGCTTAGGTGCGATTGGACGCTCCGTTGCTAACATGGCTGAAGATCTGGGAATGAATGTGATCGGTTTTGATCCGGGGTTAACCGTAGAGGGTGCTTGGCAGATCTCATCGAGCGTAAAACAGGCCGCCAGTTTTGATGCGATGTTACCTGAGGTTGATTTTATTACTTTTCATGTGCCTTTAATCGATGTGACCAAAAACATGTTAAATGCCGATCGGGTAAAAATGATGAAAGAAGGGGCGGTTATTCTAAACTTTGCCCGCAATGGTATATTAGATGAAAAAGCCATTGTCGACTCACTTCAAGCGAAAAAGCTTTATGGATATGTTTGCGACTTCCCCAGCAATTTACTCAAAGGTGTTAATGGTGTGGTCACTCTACCTCACCTTGGTGCTTCAACCAAAGATGCTGAAGATAATTGTGCCATTATGGTAGCTGAAAATGTACGTGATTATTTAGAAAATGGCAATATTAAGTTTTCAGTGAATTTTCCAGAAGTTTTTATGCCGCGGACAGAGGGAACCCGAATTACTATTGCTAATAGTAATGAACCCAATATGGTGAGTCAGATCTCCACCAAATTAGCTGATGCTGGTTTAAATATTGTCGATATGGTTAATAAGTCAAGGGGAGAGCTAGCCTATACTTTGGTTGATGTAAATAATGAGGTTCCTGAAGATGTTATTGAAGCGATTCATGATATTAAAGGGATTCTGTCGGTCCGAGTTTTAGACTAAATTTTATCTAACCAAACCTTATATACCCAAAGCACCCGGAAATGCGAGGTGGTTTGGGTATCGTAAAAATACAAGGTTTAGTATCCTTTTTATAAACTGTTCATTCGCTTATGAATGATAGAGTGTTTATTTTAAAATTTTTTAATCTGATTATCTTCCTTATAAAATACTTTACATTAGAGTACAAATTAACTTTAATTAAAGTGATCAAAAAAAATTATCTTATGTTCGTCCAATTAAATTATCTTAGCTTTGAAATTTGAGATCTCGTCATGCAATACAAATCAGTTTTTATCTATTTTCTTAGTGTTATTAGTTTTTGTTTATTAAACAACATCGCCATTGCAGGTTGCCAAGGTGATTGTATTAATGGAAAGGGCCGCTATCTGTATAATGATGGACAAGTTTATGATGGAAGTTGGTTAAATGGAAAAAAACATGGTCAAGGGCATTTTACCTATAAAGACCAATCTTCTTATAAAGGAAGCTGGCAAAATGGACTGAGGCAAGGACAAGGTACTTATACTTGGCCAAATGGTCAAACCTACAAAGGACAGTTTGTTGCCGATAAAATGAATGGACAAGGTATTGTTCAATATGCCAATGGTTCTCGTTATGAAGGGGAAATTGTCGAAGGTGTTCCGCATGGACAGGGCACCATGTATTATGCGAGTGGTCAAAAATATCAGGGCCAATGGAAGAATAATAAAAAACATGGTCAGGGAGAATTTTATTGGCCTTCAGGCCGGCAATATACTGGAGAGTTTTTCCAAGGTAAACTTACGGGAAAGGGAAGCTATACCCATAATGGTAAAAGTATGGAAGCCCAAAAGAAAGCGATTGATCCACGTGAAGCAGAAAAAGCAGCACTCTTATATGGTAAGCAATTAGAAGACAAAAAAGCGCTATCAAAAGTGACTCCAAAAACTGTAGTCAATAAATCCGCAGCGAAAGAACTACCTGAAAGTAACAAAGTTGCTATAACTGAAGTTAAACAAGATATATCTGAAAATATAACTAAAACACTGCCTCCTGTGACTAAATATAAATTAAAAGTATCCAGTGAGCCAGAGGATGCAGTGGTTAGAATTTTAAATATTAAGCCAAAATATAAACCTGATATGGCTTTATTACCAGGAGACTATGAAATAGAGGTTTCAAAAGCCGGTTATCAAACACAGACTAAATGGTTAAAAATTAGTGATAAAAATATTGATTTGAGTATCAATCTACAAAAACAGGAAACGCAACAACCCGTTCAAATTGCCCAACACACTGAAAAGCTCAAGATGCAACAAACAAAAAACCAAAGGAGCCCAAATCAGAAGGAATCAAAAACATTGGATGCCAATGCAGCTACCAGTGGTCCTGTGGTTAAAAGTATTCCAATAGAAAACAGCGGTGGAGGAGTTGTTCTTAATCAAAAAAAACAACTCGATTTAGCCCACTTAAAGGATGAAATTGAACGCTTAAAAAAACAAATTGAAACCAATCAAAAATCTGCGGCATCCGATGCAAAAATTACTTCGACATTGCCTGAAATTAAACAGGAAGATGTAGCCAAACACGCCCTGATTATTGGTAATAGCTCGTATAATTATAGTCCTTTAAAAAATCCAGCTAATGATGCGAGTGATATTGCATTAACACTCGAAAAATTGGGATTTGATGTAATTTTGAAAACCAATGTTAATCAAGAACAAATGGAAGACGCGATTGCTGATTTTGGCCGTGATTTGACTCAAGGTGGAATAGGTTTATTTTATTATGCGGGTCATGGTGTGCAATTTGAAGGCGATAATTATTTGATTCCAATTGACTCCAAGATAAAACGTCAAAAAGACGTGAGGTATAAAGCAGTAAACTTGGGGCAGGTATTAGATGAAATGGGAGAAGCAAGAAATGGTCTTAATGTCGCAATATTAGATGCTTGTCGCAATAATCCCTTACCCAGAAGTTATCGTTCAGGACATAGGGGGTTAGCTCGAGTGAGTAGTCCTCAAGGGACACTAATCGCCTATGCAACCAGTCCTGGTGCTACTGCTGCTGATGGTGACGGACGTAATGGTCTTTATACCAAACATCTCTTAAAATATTTGCAACAACCTAATATTACTGTAGAGCAGGTGTTAAAGCGAGTGGCACGTGATGTTCGAGAAGAAAGTTCAGAACAACAAACTCCTTGGATGGAGTCTTCATTTACCGGGGAATTCTATTTTTCTAAAGAGCAATAGCTATACCCAAACCACCTGAGTTCTGATTCATGCATTTTCAGGTAGTTTGAGTGTATCTCATTGATCGTTAATGATGACGAGAATTGAATTACCCCCTATAGATCAGCTAAAATCTACATTCACTTTTAATCTGGCCCTGAAAATTGTTTTCGGGGCTTATTAATTATCAGGGATAAGATCTTTTGACTGAACAATCAAATACAATAACTCTTTCTGATTTACGCGATCAAATAGATGCTGTCGATCAACAAATTCACACACTATTAAACAAACGAGCTGGCTTAGCAAAACAGGTTGCCGATATTAAAACCTTGGAAGCTCAAAAAAATGGTTCGGATGAGATTGTATTTTATCGACCCGAGCGTGAAGCTGCCGTGCTAAGGAAGCTAATGGATCGAAATGAAGGACCGTTGGCTAACGAAGAAGCGGCTCGATTATTTCGTGAAATTATGTCCGCTTGTTTAGCTTTGGAACAACCACTAAAAATTGCTTTTTTAGGACCCGAAGGTACTTTTACTCAAGCTGCCGCATTGAAGCATTTTGGACATTCTGTTAAAACTATTCCTTTTTCGTCGATTGACCAAGTGTTTCGTGAGGTAGAAGCCGAAGCCAGTAATTATGGTGTGGTGCCAATTGAAAATTCTACTGAAGGAGTAATTAATCATACCTTGGACTTATTTATTGATTCTCCTTTAAAGATAGTAGGTGAGGTGTCTTTACGGATTCATCATCATCTAATGTCTAAAGCCAAAACTATACAAGAAATTGATAAAGTTTATTCACATCAGCAGTCTTTAGCTCAGTGTCGTGATTGGCTAGATACCAATATGTCTTGCATCAAACGTATCGATGTTGAGAGTAATGCCGAGGCGGCTCGTATGGCAGAAAATGATCCTAAAGCAGCTGCAATAGCGAGTAGTGCCGCCGCAGAAATTTACAATTTGGATATTTTACAGGCCAATATTGAAGATTCTCCCGACAATACCACGCGTTTCTTAATTTTGGGTAAACAAGATGTTGAGCCTAGTCTAATTGATACATCCCAAAATGCAGAAGTTTTTGACAAAACCAGTTTACTGGTTTCTTCGGCAAATAAACCCGGTGCCTTATATAGCTTATTAACTCCGCTGGCGAATAATGGAATTTCCATGACCCGTATTGAGTCTCGTCCTGCACAGAGTGGAATATGGCAATATGTATTCTTTATCGATATTGAAGGACATATGGCCGATCCGATTGTTAGTAAAGCTATCAAAGAAGTTCAGAGCGAAGCAACGCTAGTGAAAATTTTGGGTTCTTATCCCAAAGCGGTTCTGTAATTCATCATATTGATTTAACTTAAGTATTTGAAAGAGAAAACATGACAAACTTTATTGAGCAGTCTGTGGGCGGTGTCGCCAATTTATCCCCTTATCAGCCTGGTAAGCCACTTGAAGAACTCGAGCGGGAGTATGGTATTTCCAATGCGGTAAAAGTTGCCTCCAATGAAAATCCTTTTGGCCCTAGTCCTAACGTGTTGCAAGTTATTAATAATTATATAAACAATCCTATTGAACTTGCTCGGTATCCTGATGGCAGTGGCTTTGGTTTAAAAGCAAAAATTTCAGAATTTTATGGCTTAAAATCAGAACAGCTAACTCTGGGTAATGGTTCCAATGATGTCTTGGATATTATTAGCCGCTGTTTTTCTGGGCCAGGGGATGAAGTCATATTTTCTGCCTATGCCTTTGCGATTTATTATTTATCGACTCAGGCTGTTGGTGCTAAACCTGTCATCACTCCAGCAAAAAATTGGGGACATGATTTGGAAGCCATGGCAGCTGCAATAAGTGATAAGACCAAACTGATTTTCGTCGCTAATCCGAACAATCCGACTGGAACCTGTCTGGATGGAACGGATTTAATTGCTTTTTTGAATAAGGTTCCTGAAAATATAGTCGTGGTTATTGACGAAGCCTATATGGAGTTTGCCAGTCACTCCATGTCTCCTTGGGTCGATAGCTATCAACAAGCTTTACAATGGTTAGATGACTTCCCTAATCTAATCGTTACCCGAACTTTTTCTAAAGCTTATGGCTTGGCAAGCTTTCGAGTTGGTTTTGGGGCATCGAGTGCAGAAATTGCAGATCTTTTAAATCGAGTCAGACAACCTTTTAATAATAGTAGTTTAGCTTTAGAAACAGCTGCCTGTGCTCTTGATGATCAAGCATTTATTGAAAAAGTTGTCGCGAATAATTGGCAGGGTATGCAGTTTTTGATTAAAGGTTTTAACGAACTTGGTTTAGCCTATATCCCTTCGGCTGGAAATTTTATTTGTGTTGAAGTTGGTGAAAATGCTGCCGAAATTTATGATAAATTGTTGTATCAAGGTGTAATTACCCGCCCAATTGGCGCATATAAAATGCCCAATCATTTAAGGATTTCGGTTGGTTCAGCTGAAGAAAATCAACGGGTCATTGATGCTCTAAAAGTTGTAATGAGCAAATAATGATTAATCAATTAACAATTATAGGTGTTGGTCTCATTGGAGGTTCTTTTGCCCGTGCCTTGCGTCGAGCGGGGAAAGTTAACAAAATAGTCGGTTGTGGGCGTAATACACCCAATCTTGAGAAAGCAGTAGAACTTGGAGTGATTGATGAATTTTATACTGACATTCCGACTGCGGTGAAAGATGCGGATGGTATTTTTATCTCTACTCCAGTTAATAGTTTTGAACTTATTTTCCAGCAATTAAAGGGTAATATTAAAGAATCTGTAATTATTACCGATGGTGGTAGTACCAAGGGAAATATTGTTGCGGCAGCTGAAAAAGCTTTTGGCCAAATTCCCATGCGATTTGTTCCTGGACATCCTATTGCTGGCACTGAAAATAGCGGTGTTGAAGCGTCATTTGCGGAGTTATATGAAGCCCATAAGATCATCCTTACACCTTTAATCGATACCGATCAGGAAGCTTTGGAAGTCGTTACCGAATTGTGGCAAAGCTGTGGTGCCGAAGTGGTACTTATGGATGTGGAACATCATGATCTGGTGTTGGGGGCAACCAGTCATTTGCCTCACCTATTGGCTTTTTCTTTGGTCAATACTCTGGCAACAGTGGATGATAAAAAGGAAATATTTGATTATGCTGCGGGAGGATTTAAGGATTTTACCCGTATCGCTTCTAGTGATCCCGTGATGTGGCAAGATATTTGTTTAGCCAATAAAGACGTATTATTGGAACATCTTGAACATTTTCAAGCCGATCTTGCTAAGTTAGCAGAGGCGTTAAAAAATGGTGATGGGGCTTATATGAAGGATATTTTTTCACGCGCTAAAAATGCACGAGATCAGTTTATGGACAAAAACGAATCATAGATTTTCGATTTAATTGGGGCTGTTTCCCAATGGATCGAAAAAAGACAATATTGGTTTTGTTTTCTTCAAGGAATATTACATGAAAAATAACATGCTAACCGTAATCCTCTCAATATTTAGTTTAAGTTTTACTGCTTGTACCCTTGATACTAAGATGGATAGTCAGGCTGATCGAAGAGAAGCGGATAAACATAAGATGAATCAAGAAAAAGTATTTAATAAAAAATGGTATTTTGAAGACCTTAGTTCTGAATTTAAGGATGCGAATACAACTAAGGCATATATAAAATTTGAAAATAATGGCAGTGTTTCAGGTTTTTCTGGCTGTAACCGTTTCCATGGTCAAGTCAAAGTTACCGAATCGGACATAATTCTCGGTCCTTTAGGCAGTACACGTAAAGCTTGTCCAAAAGTCATGGCCTATGAGGCAAAAATTTTAAAAATGTTAAGACGAGTCAATCGGTATGTATTACGTGATGGATTATTAAAACTGTATAGGGATGAAAACCAATTAGGGATTTTAAAATAGCTTGAAATTGTTTTTCTATATTTAAGTGTTAGATTTGAATCTATGGTAGTATATGCGGTTTTATTAAATTTAACCTAAGTTTATCGAATGTCTAGTCAAGAAAAAATAAATTATATCGCGAAACCAGGGGGACAACTGAAAGGTGAAGTCCATATTCCCGGAGATAAGTCCATTTCTCATCGTTCTATTATGCTGGGCTCTCTAGCTAAAGGTACGACTCACATATCAGGTTTTTTACAAGGTGAAGATGCTCTCGCTACTCTAAATGCTTTTCGTGCCATGGGGGTTCCTATCGAGGGGCCAGATCCGCAAGGGAATGTGGTTATAGAAGGCGTGGGGATGCACGGTTTAAAAGCGCCCGCACATGCGCTGGATTTAGGAAATTCAGGCACTTCTATGCGTTTATTAACTGGATTGCTTGCGGCGCAAAAATTTGATTTACAACTGGAAGGAGATGAGTCCTTATCTTCTCGACCGATGAAACGAGTTACGCTTCCCATCAAAGAGATGGGAGCAAAAATTGATACAGCTGAAAACAATACTGCGCCAATAAAGATTAGTGGTGGCAATCAATTAAAGGGTATTGCTTATAGTTTGCCAATGGCGAGTGCTCAAGTAAAATCCTGTGTTTTATTGGCTGGTATGTATGCCAAAGGGAAAACTTGTGTCACAGAACCAGCTCCTACCCGTGATCACACAGAGCGCATGTTACAAGGTTTTGGTTATGATGTGGAAGTGAATAATTTAGGTGATGGTAAAAGTCAGATATGCCTTGATGGGGGAGGAGAATTAAAGGCCTGCGATCTGCATGTTCCGGCAGATATTTCTTCGGCAGCATTTTTTATGGTAGCAGCTTGCATTGCCGAGAAATCAGAGCTATTACTAAAACATATTGGGGTTAATCCAACTCGAATTGGTATTATCAATATTTTGAGATTAATGGGGGCCGACATTTCCCTACAAAATGAAAAAGTTGTAGGAGGAGAACCCGTAGCAGATATTTTGGTACGTAGCTCGCAATTAAAGGGAATCGAAATTCCTGAAAAACAAGTACCACTGGCCATTGATGAGTTTCCGGTAATATCCATTGCGGCTGCATGTGCTGAAGGAAAAACGATTCTGACTGGCGCAGAGGAATTACGTGTAAAAGAAAGTGATCGGATCCAAGCTATGATTGATGGCTTAACGATCCTAGGTATCCGCTGCGAAGGGACTGATGATGGCATGATAATCTGGGGGGGAGAGATGGCTGGCGGTGTAGTGGATAGTTTAGGTGATCATAGAATCGCTATGTCATTTGCGGTTGCGGCACTCCAGTCGACTGAAAATATAGAAATTAAAGATTGTGCTAATGTAAACACATCATTTCCGGGTTTCGTGGATTTGGCTACTCAGTGTGGTATGCAGGTTGAAATAGCATGAAGGTTCCCGTTATTACTATCGACGGACCCAGTGGAGTAGGGAAAGGGACCATGAGTGCGATGCTGGCTGAGCACCTAAAATGGAATTATTTAGATAGTGGGGCACTGTATCGCTTAACTGGCTTGGCTGCAGTAAAGAAAAATTTGGCTTGGCAGCAAGAGTTAGAAATTGCAAACTTAGCTGCTCAATTGAATGTAATTTTCAAACCCAGTGGTGAAATACTTCTGGATGGTGAGAATGTGGCCAGTGATATTCGGACTCAGGAAAGTGGTAATAATGCTTCAAAAGTTGCTGCAATTCCTGCTGTTAGAGCGGCATTATTACAGCGCCAAAAAGATTTTTTGAAAGCGCCAGGGTTAGTTGCAGATGGACGTGATATGGGGACAACTGTATTTCCGGATGCAAGCTGTAAAATTTTTCTTACCGCGTCACCTCAATGCCGAGGAGAAAGGCGTTATAAGCAGTTGATCGAGAACAAAAACAGTGCTATCCTACCGGGCTCTCTTGAGCAGATAGTTTTTGAGATAAAAGAGCGTGATGAACGTGATATGAATCGTTCTAGTTCGCCTTTACAGGCAGCTGAGGATGCGCTAACAATTGATACTTCAGGTTTAAGCATTGATGAAGTGTTTCAGCAAATACTCGGGGCCTGTAATAATAAATAAGCATATAAGTCTAAAAATTATTTTGGATTCCTAGCTGTTATTAATAGCTAGGGTAATATTAACTCGTAAAAATAGCAATATTTTTACCATAACCTTAACTGGTCAGAATTCTCTGATCAAGGAATGAACGTCAATGAGCGAGAGCTTTGCCGAACTTTTTGAAGAAAGTTTACAAAAAACAGAAATGCGTCCTGGAGCACTAGTAAATGGTGTTATTGTTCGTATTGATAATGACTTTGTGATTGTTAATGCTGGTCTTAAGTCAGAAGGTGTTATTCCCAAAGAGCAATTTATAAATGATGGCGACCTAAACGTAGGTGATGTTGTCGAAGTTGCTTTAGATTCATTGGAAGATGGATACGGAGAAACACGTTTATCTAGAGAAAAAGCTAAACGTGCTGCGGCCTGGATTAGGCTGGAAAAATTATTTGAGGCAGAAGAAACTGTTAAAGGTACTGTAATCGATAAGGTTAAAGGTGGATTTACAGTAGATCTAGGTGATATCCGTGCGTTCCTACCAGGTTCATTAGTTGACGTTCGCCCTGTTCGTGATACCACTTTCTTAGAAGGTAAAGAACACGAGTTCAAGGTTATCAAGCTTGACCAGAAACGTAACAACGTAGTCGTTTCTCGTCGTGCTGTGGTTGAAATTGAGCATTCTGAAGAGCGTGAAAAACTGCTTGAAAACCTCCAAGAAGGTCAAAATGTTAAAGGTATCGTTAAGAACCTTACCGATTACGGTGCATTTATTGATTTAGGTGGTGTTGACGGTTTATTACATATTACTGATATGGCTTGGAAACGTGTTAAGCATCCAAGTGAAATCGTTAATATTGGTGACGAGATTGACGTTAAAGTATTGAAATTTGACCGTGATCGTTCACGTGTTTCTCTTGGCTTGAAACAGACTGGTGATGATCCATGGTTAGCAATTAAGAATCGTTATCTAGAAAATACTCGCCTGAAAGGTAGAGTGACTAACTTAGCAGACTACGGTTGCTTTGTTGAGATCGAAGAAGGCGTCGAAGGTTTGGTTCACGTTTCTGAGATGGATTGGACTAACAAAAATATTCATCCTTCTAAAGTTTGCCAGGTTGGTGACGAAGTTGAAGTTATTGTTTTGGATATCGATGAAGAACGTCGTCGTATCTCCTTAGGTATGAAACAGTGTACTACTAATCCATGGGAACAGTTTGCTGCCACTCATAATAAGGGTGATAAAGTTTCAGGTAAAATCAAATCCATTACTGATTTTGGTATCTTTATCGGTTTGGACGGTGGTATCGACGGTCTTATCCATTTGTCTGATATTTCTTGGAATGCCGCTGGTGAAGAAGCCATTCATAGCTATAAGAAAGGTGACGAATTAGAAGCGGTTGTGTTGGCTGTTGATCCAGAACGTGAGCGTATCTCTTTGGGTGTTAAACAATTGGATCAAGACCCATTCTCATCTTATGTTGCTAATAATCCTAAAGGCACTATTGTTAAAGGAACTATTAAGGAAGTAGATGCGAAAGGTGCCATCGTTGAATTGGCTGATGGTGTTGAAGCAAGTCTTCGCGTTTCTGAAATCTCTAGAGAGCGTATTGAAGATGCGTCTAGCGTACTTAGTGTTGGTGATGAGATTGAAGCTAAATTCACTAATATTGATCGCAAAAACCGCACGATTAACTTATCCATTAAAGAGAAAGACTCGGACGAAGAAGCAGAAGTTATTCAAGAATACTCTGCAAATGCTTCGACCGGAACTACCTCTTTGGGTGATCTGTTGAAAGAGCAAATGAGTTCTAAAGAATAAATAATTAAGAGATATTTAGTATCTATTAATAATTTAAATACTCATTAGAAAGGTACAGTATTCATATTTGTAAAATCCTATGCTATGCTGTACCTGATCAATAACAATAACCAAACTAAAGAACGCTTAAGGAGAGCAAGAGACAGATGACTAAGTCAGAATTAATTGAAGTCTTGGCTCAGAAACACACGCATTTAGTGCAAAAAGATGTGGAACTGGGTGTTAAGATGATCCTGGAACACATGGCGCAATCACTAGCCAGTGGTGACCGCATTGAAGTACGTGGTTTTGGAAGTTTTTCGTTGCACTATCGTGCCCCAAGAACTGGTAGAAACCCAAAAACTGGTGAAGCAGTTGCTTTGGCTCCAAAGTATGTACCACACTTTAAGCCAGGTAAAGAGTTACGAGAAAGAGTAAACACTGCTGTTTAACCTTTAAAATCCATAAATTATTAGTTAGAAATTATGCATAAAATAATTAGTTTAGTTGTATTTGTGTTCGTTATGATTTTTGGCGTCGCCGTTGCAATTGTTAACACCGAAATGGTAAGTTTTAACTATTATATTGGAGTCGTTACCGTCCCATTATCTTTATTACTTGTATCGGTATTTATTGCGGGAGTTGTTTTTACTTTAGTTCTATCTTCTTTAATGATGTGGAATTTGAAGTTAAAGCTGAAAAGAAATCAGTCTCGTCTGCATAAATATGAAATAGATCAAGCTAATTTGATCAATGCGATTAATAAATAAGGCTGATATAAGCTTTATTTAGGGGGGGGATTAAAAGTTTAATGCAGATATATAGGCCTTATATATCCCAAAACTAATTTGATGAATTGCTGATTGGCTTGACAGCAATTAAGCAAAATCTATCCTACTATAGTTTTCCATTTTCCATTTTCCATTTTCCATTCTCAATTCTTACTACCTAACTTTCCGCCTTTACGAGCTGAAAGAATATTAGACTCAAATACATAAGTATTTTTGCTTTTCTCTCTGGTTCTATCCAAAGCCAATTCAATCAGTTTGCTGGTTAAATCAGTAAAAGACACGCCAGCTTTTTCCCAGAGATAAAATGATAAGGAGCCTGGAATCGTGTTGATTTCATTCACATATACCTGGTTACTATCCATATCCTGTAAAAAGTCGATTCTTACTACACCACTAGCACCGATATAATTAAAAACCTGTTTTGCCATATGACTTAGTTGTTGAGTCAATTCCTCACTGATTTGGGCTGGTAATACTCTCTCAGTGGAGGTTATTCCTTTGCTTTTGCCTCCGCCTTCATATTTATCGGCAAAATTAAGCATTTTACTAGAACGAATCGGCTCTTCGATTGGGGATGCCTGGGTATTTTTACTATCGCCTAAAACAGAGCAATTTAATTCTTTAAGATTCTCAATTAGTTTTTCAATTAATACGGATTGAGAAAATTGTCCGGCATTTTCAACGGCTTCGATGAGTTCCTGACGATTATCCGCAACACTGATACCGATACTAGAACCTAAATTGTTTGGTTTAACAATTACAGGGTAAGTGATGGTCTGTTCGATAGATTCAATAAGCTTTTCTTGGTCTAGATACCAATTGTTAATATTAAAATTAAAATAGTCAACAATAGGCAATCCGTAACTTTTTAGTAATAGTTTGGCAATTAACTTATCCATCGCTATGGCCGAAGACGTGATATCACAACCCGTGTAGGGGACATTCAACATTTCCAATAAGCCTTGTAAGCTGCCGTCTTCACCATGAGTGCCATGAATAACTGGGAAAGCGACATCTATGCTTTGAACCAAACTATTTTGAAACAATTTAGTCTTTTGACGTTGTAATATTAACTGCTCTTGATGACTTGTGGGAATGACTTCTGTGGCCTGTTTTAAAAGTTCTGGGATGTTATCATAGTTATCAATTTCGGCTAAAGCCTCTCCACTATACCATTTGCCTTGTTTAGAGATATAAATGGGAACACCATTGTATTGACGTTTGTCTATGGCATGTAATGCCTGGATGCCTGAAATTATAGAAACCTCATGTTCCACTGACATGCCACCAAAAATCACACCAATACTAGGCTTCATAGATTCTTCCTTTTTAATTTTTGACTATTTTGTTATAAATAATTATCGGGTAAATCGTTCTCATACAATACCACATCGCCCGTTTGGGCTATAGCTCTCAGCTGTCGATTGGCATCATTTAAATCAGCAGCTAAATATACCTGCTCACTCGGAAACTTAACCGAATCCAAGCCTTCTTGTATCGCCGTTGTCTGCCTTGAATGGCCAACTAAAATAACATAGTCCAAGCCATTGGGAATATTTTGTCCAAATTTTTTATTTTCTTCATACTCAATTTCACCCAGCTCGATCATTCCTGGGGTAATGATGATTTTTTGTTTACCGTCGATTTTTGCCATAACTTCTACTGAAGAACGAGCGGCACTAGGATTGGTGCTGAAGGCATTATCGATAATAGTGATACCGGCTTTAGTTGGCTTGACATTCATTCGATGCGGGGCTGGTTTTATTGCTCTTACGGCAGATTTAATTTTATTATGGTTAACTCGCAATTCATTGGCAATACTGACTGCAGATAAAATATTATAAATATTATGTTGACCTAATAAACGCGATTCTAGGGATAAAACTTGCTCGTCCGGAAGCCTGATATCGAAGGTTGTTAAACCATTATTCAGGATTTTAATATTTTTTGCCTGGTAGTCAGCTTGTGGATTATCAATTGCAAAATAAACAATTCGGGCTGAAGTGGCATTATTTAGTGCTAGAGATGGTTGATTATCTCCATTCAAGACAGCGATTCCATGATTCGGTAAATCATTGATGATTTCTGCTTTGGTATTTTTTATATTGTCTAAGGTTTTAAAGGTTTCCAGGTGTTGTTCGCCGATTGTGGTGATTAAACCAATCTCCGGCCTGACTAGATCACTGATTTCCTTTATATCACCTTTTTGCTTGGCACCCATCTCTACGATAAATAAATTATGCAGTGGTTTTAGGTTTTCATTAATTACCCGAGTAACGCCCATCAACGTGTTATAACTTTCCGGAGTCATTAAGGTGTGGTATTGAGTCGCTAGAATTTGCTGTAAAATAAATTTGGTACTGGTTTTTCCATAGCTGCCGGTAATTCCAATAACTTTTAAATTGTGATGAGAACGGATAGTTTTTTTCGCCTGTTTAACAAAACCATTGGCGATAGATTGTTCAACCGGAATAGCCAAAATATTTGCCAACAAGCTGGTATAAGGAATTAATAAGAGCAATAGGCTTAGGAGGATAAAGGACAAAACGAATTGATTAGTTAAAAAGTAAACACCTAGAGGCAATAGACAAAAAATGCTAGTAATTATAACCATCAGTCGTTTAATTCGGGCTGTAATTACCAATGGTTTTTTTTGAACTAACGGTTTATGACTAAGAAATAAGACGACATAGACCGATCCCCAGATACCAAGGAAAATTAATTCATTGCTTATAAATACAATGCTGATTAATGCAATGGCAGGGGAAAAATTAAAATTTTTGACAAAATCTCGATGTAGCCAGAGGCTATAACGCTCATTGCGATAAGAGTTTAGCTGCAACATATGCAGCTGATGCATCATCTGCCGAATGGTATAAGCAGAAAATATAGCGAGGCAGGCTAAGCTAAGAAAAATAGTGGCTAACATGACTCAACATCGTCCTTAATAAAATGCTCGATTATGGTTAAAAATTCGTGTAGTTTATCGAGATAAGAATAATGTCCTGCATTTTTTAGCACCACTAAACCACTGTCGGGGATATACTTTTCCATAGTTTGAGCCTGATATAAAGGGGTATCCTGATCATTTTCTCCCCAAATCAGTAGGCTGGGAGCTGTTATTTTAGGCATTAAATGAGTCAAATCTTCATTTACTACATTAATCAGGATTTTTTTCATCGTAGGAGAGGCATTGCGATAATCTTCGGAACCCGATTTGTTTTGAAAATTTTGTAACAGTTTTTTTTGAAATGAAAGGGGCGCAAATAATTTTAAGGTGTTTTTTGCAAATTTGTAACTATAAACCTTAAAATAATATTTTAGACTACGACGAGGTTTGACGCCTGCGCTATCAATTAAAATCAACTTTTTTATTGACAGTTTTGCAGCCAAACGGATCGCTATTCTGCCACCAAAGGAATGCCCAAATATGATAGGCTGATTAATATTTTTTAGAATAAAAAAATCTTCAATTAATTGAGCATAATCTTTGGTCTGCCAGTTGTCAGGTGGTTCAGTACTTTGACCAAAACCTGGAAAATCAATGGCATATACTTTAAATTTTTTGGATAATTGAGTCTGAATGGCTTGAAAACTATTCAGGTTACTCCCCCAGCCATGCAGAAGGACGATATTTTTACCTTCACCTGATACTTGATAGTGAATGCGTTGATTGTTAACTTGAGTAAAAATATTGTTGTCCTCTTTTTTATCTTTTTTTGGCGTTATATAAACGAAATATGATATTGATATAATGGATGTTCTGTCTAAGCCACTGAATCTAAATAGAACATCATTTAATCGTTGTTTGGATGGCCTGAAAACTAGCGAAATTTTATCATATTCTTATTATTTTTTAATGCTTTTTTGATACAATTAAAAGCTCCTTTACCGATCCACTTATTAATTTAACTTTATGCCCGAAAGTATTCCTACCTATTTTGTTATTTCCATAATTTTTCTCGCCGTTTTGGTTGGAATAATTATTGGTAGGCGTGAAAATATTAAAACGAATCGGGGATGTGATCTCAGCTCGGATTATTTTGAAGGATTAAATTATCTTTTAAATGAACAGACTAATCAGGCGATTGACGTTTTTGTTGGTATGTTGGAAGTTGCGGAAGAAACCGTCGATACACATATTGCCCTGGGTAACTTATATCGTCAACGTGGTGAAGTCGAACAAGCGATAAAAATTCATCAAAATATTATTGCTAAACCAAGCCTTACAATCAATAAAAAAAATCAAGCCCTATATGAATTAGCTCGTGATTTTATGAAAGCAGGATTATTAGATAGAGCTGAAACCTTATTTCAAGAGCTATTGGTCAAACAATCTCATGTTATCTCAGCCTTAGAAAACCTGCTTGTTATATTTCAGCAAGAAAAAGATTGGATCACGGCAATAAAAATTGCCAAAAAATTAGAAGCTGCTATGGGTAAAAGCCAGGCAGTCAATGTTTCTCACTATTATTGTGAAATTGCCGAACAGTATGAACATAATCAAAACTATAAAGAGGCATTAAATACGCTTAAAAAAGCACTGGGAACGGATAAAACCTGTGTTCGAGCCAGTATCATAGAAGGCCGCATTTATCTCGAACAAAACCAGTATAAATTGGCAATTCGAGCATTTAGACGGGTTGAACAGCAGGAATTGGAGTTTATTCCTGAAGCCTTGGAAAGTTTGACCGAATGCTATCGCCGCATGGGCAAAGAAGAGGAAATTAAAGATTATCTGGAACATGTTTTAAATAAATACCATAGTATTACTTCGGTTTTATTAGTGGCTGAACTTATCAGAAAATCAGAGGGAGACAAAGCGGCGACTGAATATGTCATTTCTCATATGCGCAATAAACCATCGGTGAAAGGTTTACATTATATTATTGGAATTAGTTTAAACTTTACGACCGGTACTGCGAAACAAAACTTATTAACACTGCGTGAACTGACTCAAGAATTACTGAAAAACAAACCGAACTACAAGTGCAAACAATGTGGCTTTGAAGCGCTATCGCTTCATTGGCAATGCCCGGGTTGTCAGACCTGGGGAAGTATTAAACCGATTAAGGGTATAGAAGGCGAATAAATATGACTAAAGCAATGACTGAACCAAGAATTATTGTGGCCCTGGATTTTCCTGAAGAACAATCAGCGATGGCTATGGTGCAAAAGCTTGATCCTAAAATGTGTCGTTTAAAAATCGGCAAGGAATTATTTGTTCGAAGTGGCCCCCAATTTGTCGAGAAAGTACAAAAGTTGGGATTTGATGTCTTTTTGGATCTAAAATTTTATGATATCCCAAATACGGTAGCTGGAGCTTGCCGTGCAGCCGCAGATTTGGGCGTTTGGATGGTCAATGTCCATGCATCGGGAGGTCATAAAATGATGGAGGCAGCTAAAGAAGCCGTCGCCAATTCAAATCATCAACCTTATTTAATTGCAGTAACCATTTTAACCAGTATGACTTCCCATGATCTCTCCGAATTAGGTTTTGATTTAACGCCGATGGAAGAAGTCCAACGATTAGCAGGAATTGCTCATGAATGCGGTTTAGATGGTGTTGTCTGTTCTCCTTTAGAAGCAGAGATTTTGACCAAGCAATTAGGCAAAGAATTTTTATTAGTAACTCCCGGGGTTAGACCCGAAGGAAGTGACAGAGGTGATCAGAATCGGGTAATGACTCCGGTTCAAGCCCTGCAAGCGGGATCTGATTATTTGGTAATCGGTCGTCCTATCACCGCTGCAGAAAATCCTATCCAAAGTCTTGAAAATATAATCAGCAGTATAAATTAGGAATAATAATTGCTATATTTTTCCATAGGATTGATGCTTTTTAATTTGCCTTAACCACAACAAAAAATTATAAGAAAGGAGCAATATGGAGCAGGGAACTCCCACCAGTAAAGAATCCTATTATCAACAAGCTTTTGATGGGGAGGCTGACTTATTAGGAAAAATTAGAGCAGCTCTTATAAGTGAACAATACGTCCTTATTCCTCCTAATCTTTCTTTTGAATTTAAACCTAAAATTTCTCAGGTTTATATCACATTATTTCAAGCGGGCATTAAAAAAATTCGCTGGGGATCTCGGCGTAAAGATCTTGAAAGTAGTATCAACCGGGTTGTAAAAAAATTAAAAAATAATCAGAGATTTGAAAGTTTTAATATTGCTGATCCTAAGCAATGTCGAATATTATTTGAGATTGTAGTCGAACAATCCGATTGTAATATTCGCAATTTGACCACCGCGAAGTTTAATCAAAATCGCTTTGAACCAGGAGTAACCGGGCTAAAATATACCTACCAAAATACCTTACGATATTTTATGCCTACCGATGCGATTACTCATAGCATTATGAGTATCAATCAATTGCTAAACTTTTTATCCAAGCAAACCGGCATTGCTAAGCAGACTAATAGTATTAAAGAGCGAGCACATTTAATGAGACGGGAGCCGATTGATTATCAGCTCATAAAAAGTGCCGCGTTTATTACTTATAACGACCAAACCATTCCCTTATATCGAGGTTATCCAACCAGAATCAAATTTAATAAAAATAGTCTATTTGAAGCCATGATGGCCAGTATTGATTGGTTATCGGCCAATATGTATCCGGATGGACGATTTTTATATTATTATGATCCCTATAAGGATACTGTTGTGGATGATATGCATCCCAATATGGTCGATCCGTTGTACAATAATATTCTGCGTCATTGTGGTGGCACAATTACTTTATTAAGAGCCTATGAGCTTACTCAAGAGGAGAAATATCTAGGTCCCGCAAAAAAATCATTGGATTTTTTAATTTCGACGTTTAGAGAACATGAATATCAAGGGCAATATGCCTGTTTCCCTTTTTTCAATAAAAAATCAAAACTCGGCGGAGCCGGGGTTGGTCTGGTTGCCCTTATGCAACATTATCGGCTAAGCGGCGATGAAAGCTATCGGAACCAAATTGATGGACTCGTTAGACACTTATTATCGCGGGTGGACGAAGAAGGAGAAATGATCGGTTATTACCTGCATCCCAAATATAATAATGGCAATCCACTGGTCAATCTTTCCATCGAAATGAAAAAAGCCTTATTTTCCTTCTATTATCCAGGTGAAGCTTTGTTAGGACTGGCTTTATACTATCGTTTTATGAAAGATATTGAGCCGGAATTAAAACAGGACGTTTATAATAAAAGCCTAAAAGCGCTTGATTTTTTAGTGGATATTAGACCGGAACGCTATCAGGAATTATTTTTGTCTTTGCCTGCCGATGCTTGGTTGATGCAAGCCATTGAAGAATGGGTAAAAGTCGACGGATTTAAGCAGCAACGCTATATTGATTTTGTGTTTAATGATGCCAAACAAATGATTGAGCATATGTATACGGAAGAGAATTCGCCGTCATTTGATTATGTGGGTGGTTTTTACTATGAATATGGTGATCATGTCTATCATGATGCATCTCGATGTGAGGGATTGATTGCGGCTTTTTATTTAGCCCGATATCTTGGTGAGGTTCAAGTGGCCGAGTATTTATTGGAAAATATGCTGAAATCGGCAAAGGGATTGATGCTAACGCGGCATACCGAGGAATCGACTTATGCCCATAAATATCCTGAAAAAAGTATTAATAGTTTTCGTTTTAAATTAACCCGACAATGGGTGCGAGTAGATTCAGTGCAGCACTTGGCTTGTTTTTATGCTCGTTTATACCCTGTTATGTAAAACTATAAAAATTAAGGAATAATAATGTTATTTACGCCTGGTCCAACTGAAATTGAGGATGAAATTCGACAAATAGGTGCAATGAATTTACCTTATTTTCGTGGCAAAAACTATACGGATATGGTGCTTGAACTGACCGATGGCGTTAAGTATCTATTTCAAACCCAAAGTACCCCACTGACTTTAACTGCCTCTGGCTCTGGGGTAATGGAAATGGCCATTATCAACCTTTTGAATCCCCGGGATAAAGTGGTGGTTTTAAATGGAGGAACCTTTGGCAAAAAATGGGTTGAAATGTGCCAGGCTTTTGACTTGGAAGTGATAGATTTTCAGGTTGAATTGGGACAATTAGCAGATTTAAATCAGCTCGAAAATGTGATTTGGCCGGATGTCAAAGCCTTACTTATTAATGCCCATGAAACCTCAACAGGTTTATTAAATGATATTGAAGCCTTGGGTAAAATTACCCATGCCAAGGATATCTTATTTATTGTCGATGCCGTCAGTAGTATTGGTGCCGATGAGTTTTTAATGGATCAATGGCATGTGGATTGTGCCATGGTCAGCTCTCAAAAAGCCCTCGCCTGTATGCCGGGCATTAGTTTTATTGCCTTTAGTGACAAGGCTTTGGATATCATTCCATCCGTGAAACGTCCGCGTTATTATTTTGATGCGCCCGAATATTTAAAAAATATTACGCGGGGAATGATCCCCTATACACCAGCGATGACGGTCACCTATCAAGTTTTTGAACGGATAAAAAAAATTCAAGCCAAGGGCCTGAACATCCATATCGAAGAACATCATCAAAAAGCTCTGGCTTTTCGAAAAAAATTAGCTGATTATGGATTAGCCTTATTTGCTCAACGTCCGACCAATTCCATGTCATCATTTATCCTGCCAAAACCTTGTCAAATGGGGCAAGTGATTGGCTATTTAAGAGAGCAATACGATTGGTATGTAGCGCCAAACCCGACCCAGGTTGAAGACTATTTAAGGGTGTCTCATATGGGAAATGTGAGCAGCGAAGAGTTGGAGGCCTTAGCAGATAAAATCGTTGAAGCCTGCACGTTTTATAAAAAATAAACCATAAGGATAGATTATGAAAGTACTTATTATGGCCGCAGGCAGGGGAACTCGGATTAGTCGACATATCCATGGCAAGCCGAAATGTTGTGTCGAATTTGAAGGGGAAACCATTATCCATCGAACTGTTCGAATTTTAACTGAAATGAAAGTGGGTGAAATTGGAATTGTGACGGGGTATCAGTCCGGAGAAGTACAAAAAGCCATTGGTGACTATCAAGTGGCACATTTTTATAATCCTTTCTTTGATGTCACTAATTCCATTGCCTCTATGTGGTTTGCGCGAGATTTTTTCTCCACTTCTGAAGATGTGATGATTATGAATGGTGATTTATTTATTGAAGAAGCATTAATTAATTCCATTATTAATGAGAAAAAACTGCCCTTATTTTTAGCGGATAGTTCACGTACCGATGAAGCCGATTATCGATTTACTTGGGAAGGGGATTTATTAAAACGCTATGGTAAAGGTATTCCTGATGATGAAGCCTCTGGAGAATACGTCGGTATTGGGAAAATTGACAACCGCTTTATTCTAAAATTTATTAATAAAATGGATGAAATGATTAATTCCCAACAAAGCGGTAAATGGTGGGAAGACGTTTTATATTCCTTTATCGGTACCGGGACAGATGTCCATGTTAAAGATATTAATGGAATCTTTTGGGCTGAAGTGGATTATATTGAAGACTTTAAACGGGTTGAAAAGTACCTAGAAGACAAAGCAAGTGCTGAATAGCTTTGTTCTAATAAAACAAAAAAAGGAACCAGGTTATATCCTATGGCCACATTTGATCTTTTAAAAAAATTTGATAAGGCACAATTATTTCGGTTTTTTGTTGATGGGCGTTTCCATAAAGCCACTAAATATAACGGTTGGATAGGTTATGAACAAAGGGAACGCGGCTCGGTGCAAGCCATGTTAAATGCCTTTTCCTATATGCTGGATAATTTTCATACCACTGGTGATAAAGGAAATGGCCTGAATTGTAATTATTTAAGGAATTTGCATCGCACTTGTATGCTCAATGTCGAAACAGCCAATCAACGCACCAGTCCTGGTGATATTCGCTTTCAACGTACTGGCTTGCCTTTTTTTAAGAAAACTACTACCTTTGAAAATCTGCAAGAATTTATCGATATGCGCCGTGGTGATGGAACAATTATGTTTCATGATCGGGAGCTTAAAAAAACAGCGGATAAATTAACGGCCAAAGAAATTTTTAATCTCTTGCAAAAAAAAGGCAAGGTGACGTATAGCGGTTGGTATCCCAATTTGGATCAGGCTACTGAAGAAGCTTTAGAAGGGAAGCGTTCTTTACATGAATTTTATACCGCCAAACACTATGTGCAAATGCAAATTGTGGGCAAAATGGAAGCCATTGTTGAGCGTTATAATTCCAATATTAAACTGGCGGCAAGCGATGATGAAAAGCTGGAAATTATCGCGTTGTTGGTGCGTGAATTAGAAATCTTGCATCCTTTTCCGGATGGCAATTGTCGAGCCTTTGCCTGTGTTTTATTAACCCAATTGCTGATATATCATGATTTTCATCCGGCGATTTTAAAAAATCCCAACTTAGATTTTGAACACTCCCTATCCCAATGGGTTGATGAAATTAAACTTGGCATGGAAAATACCAAGATTTTATTAAACGATCCTCAGGCCCGAGTCTTTGAATATTCCATTTTTGAAATGAGCGATGAGGACAAAAATAAATTCTTGGAAATGGCGGCGGAAGTGATTAAAAAAATCGACGCCTATCACGAAGTCTTTTTAACACCTGAACGAGTCCAACGATATACGGGGGGAACTTGGATAAATGGTGATATGCAATTGCGTTATAGTGGTATTGGCACGCATGGTACTTTCCAAGAAGGCTATTTATATTTCGCCACCTCGATTGCTGATTGGGAAGCAGATGGACGCGATGTTTTTGCGGATTTGCAACGACGTGTAAAAGGTGGTGTTCGAGGGATCGTTTTAGATAATAAAAAATACTTACACGGTCTCAATATACCTGTGTTGCTGGTTGATGAGGTAATGGACGCTTTTACCCAAACGGCGATTCAAACTCGTCAGGAAGCTAATCCTCAAACCGTATTGATTACCGGAACCGAAGGCAAAACCGGAACCAAAATCCAATTACATCATTTACTCAAACAACAAACAGCCAGTCATGCCTGGTTAAATAGTTTAAATACCGTTATTCCCATTCATCGATCTTTGGCATCTTTGGGTAAGGACGACAAGGTTGAGATTAATGAAGTCTCGGTGGATGCCAATACCGATAAAACTGCGGAGAGAGCCTCTATTGTCAATCCTGATTTATGCTTTTTTTCTAATATTTCCGCTGAGCATATGCATGTACACAAGACCATAGAAGGGGTGGTAAAGCATAAATCCTATGTCGTGAAAGGCTTAAGAGACGGTGGTAAATGTATTGTTAATTCAACCATAGCGCCTTATCAATTAATGCTCTCAGAAATTAATCAGCGCAAGCCAGGTGTAGAAATTTTGAGTTTTGGTACTTCAGAACAGGATACCGCTCAATTGCTCCAAATGAGCTTTGATACGGAAAAACTCGGTTGGAATATTGAAGCTCGTATTGACAAAGATCTCATCAGCTATTTTCTTCCCTTATTTCAACAACACGCCCCCATAATGAGTGTCGGAGTGTTATTAGCGGTTAAAGTACTTGGCTATAACGTGCATAAGGCGGCTTATGATTTTGCCGGATTACAGCCCTTTGAATCCATGGGGCAGGTACATAGAATAAAGAAAAAAGAAGGTAGCTTTTTATTTTATGATCAGAGTCGTCGGGCATCTATTTCCGGAGTTCGTTCGGCCTTTCAGGATATTAAAAACTTTAATGTTAGGGGTAAAACGGTTGCTTTATTTGCCACCATATCTTCCGTAAAAGGCAATGAGTGGACAGAACAATATCATAAGGAATTAGCGGAATTAATCAATCAGAGTGCGATTTCACGCCTTTATACCTTGGGACCACACATGGAAATTGTACATGAAAATCTCAAAGATCCTTCCATATTAATAAAACACTCTGAAGATTTGGAACAACTCTATGAAGATCTGATGATGGATATGGAAGCGGGTGATTTGCTGTTTCTACAAGGTTATTTGCGTCTTAATCTATCTGAAATTGCGAAAAAAGTCTTAAAATTTGATGATGAAAAGTTTGAAGGTTCGGCGATTAGAGGTCTTTTATCAGACGAACAACCTTTATTGTATAAAAAATTACTGTGCTTAAAAGATAGTGAGTCCGGAGTATCCAGCGCGGAAATTAATAAAAAATATGATTTAGATATTGCTACTATCGAACAATTGAAAAATTCCTCCGTCTCTTATCGAAAATTACGTCAGGTCTTATTGGGTAATTTCTTCCAGTCTATGGAACGTCATATCCAAACTGAATTTTCCATGCCATGCATTAATATTGAAATTCAAAAAAGTGGATATCGGATGTTAGTGCATAATGAAGAGTTTTGTAATCACTGGTTTAATAATATCGATAAAATTGCCGATCAGCCACGAAAAATGCTATTTGGTAGCTTTTTTGATTTTGGTGACAAAAAATACCTATTTAATGCTTTGGCGGGGACCACGAATCTACATATCGGCATACTGAAATACTATAAAGAAGACAATCGATATGTGATTGATAAAATGGATGATGATGATTTTAAAGAAATTCATCAACGCTATGATCAATTATTACCCAAAGATTTAAAATTGGAAAATCGCAAATGGGGACATAAATGGGTAACCATCGATTGTGGAGAATTAATCAAACTGGATCAACGTGATAACTTTTCTGCTTGCTATGATTTTGCTTCCAGTAAACTATTTAATATGCAATTTGCACCACTTTTATCGGCTATAGTAACTGTTCGTAAAAAGAAAAAACAAACCTAAAGGAAATATTTAATGGCTAATGAATGGCAAAAATTGTGGCAGGATAAAAATCTACAGGGTGACAAACCCACCTTAGGTAAATTAATTGCTATGGTAGGCTGGAAGACAGATAGTGGCGATTTACCCGAAGAAACCTGGTTAGAATTTGTCGATTTTATTGTGGAAAAGCTAGACATTAAGCCAGGTCAGAGCATTATGGAAGTCGGCTGTGGTCCCGGTGGATTTTTATTGCCTTTTTATGAAAAGGACTATCCTGTTAGTGGTTTAGATTATTCGGAAAGCTTAATTGAAATTTGTCAGCAAGTCATGCCAAAGGGTGATTTCAAAGCCGGAGAGGCCAAAGCCTTACCGTTTGAAAAAGAACAATTTGATGTGGTTACTTGTAATAGCGTTTGTCATTATTTCTTAAATTATGACTACGCAGAAAAAGTCTTGGCTGAAATAGCCAGAGTGCTTAAACCTGGTGGCAGAGGGACGATTCTCGATGCCAATGATTTAGCCAAACAAGATGCCTTTATGCAACATCGCTATGAACGGTTTGGAGGCAAGGAAGAATATGACAAGCAAAATAGCGAATTGCCGCAAATGTTTTATGCCAAACAATGGTTTTTAGATACGGGTAAGAAATACGGTTTATCGGGTTATGTAGAAGATCAAAATATTGAATGGTATCGCAATAGTGAGTTTCGGTTTAATTATTTTTTTACAAAAGATTAAGGGGGGGGAGGGGGGAAATATAAGAGTGAATTAAGTGACTTAAGAGGCGTCTATTCGCTATCCATCAATCTATCAATCGTGTGTTTACTCCCTTGGCTATAGACATTGCAATATTGGGGCTTTCTGGGTTGACGATAAGCGCCTGCTGAGCTGGAGAAATTAAAAGATCCATATCTTCCATGGGAACAGCACCTAAAAGCACCTCATCTCCGAATACTAATGCACCGGTAAAACAACCTCTATTTTCAAATTTAATGGATAATGGACCCATATAAGGAACGAGATCTTTTTTCCCATCGGCAGTGGTTACCTCTCTTTTGTGTAGTTCTTCAAGCTCTAATTGAATAGCAATATGCTCAGGGATGCATAAATGTAACGCCCCTGTATCAACTAACGATTTTGCCATGATTGATTTTATATTCTTATCTCTTGGATTTGAAAGTTCAATTCTAGCGTTTATTAAACCCATTGATTACTCCTATTGATAAGTTAATTTATTGCTCAAAGTTTACACTTAAACTATAACACATATTTGCCTTAAGTTAATTTGTCTTCAATGTTGGCTACACTAATATATTAGGCTTCTCCTACAATCGATCCAAAGGGCTTTGAACCCCTTGACCACCTTGGTTTAATACATGAGTATAAATCATCGTGGTAGAAACATCGGCATGCCCCAACAATTCTTGTACGGTGCGAATATCATATCCGTTTTCTAACAAATGTGTGGCGAAGCTATGTCTTAAAGTATGGCAATTTACTTTTTTGGTGATATTGGCTTTTCCAGCTGCTTTTTTTACGGATTTTTGTAGACCATTTTCATGGATATGGTGTCTCCGTGTTTGTCCACTTCGAGGATCAACAGAAAGTCGGCCACTGGGGAAAACAAATTGCCAAATCCACTCTTTTGCGGCATTGGGATATTTTTTTGCTAAAGCATTGGGTAAATAAACTTCACCAAATCCTTTTTTTAAATCTTCTTGGTGCAGTTTATATGTGTCATTCATTTGTTTAATAAGTGCTGTTTGTAAGCGCTTGGGTAAGGGAACAACACGATCTTTTTGACCTTTGCCATCGCGGATGACAATTTGTTGATAATCAAAATCTACGTCTTTGACTCTCAGTCTGACGCAATCCATTAACCGCATCCCCGTACCATACAACAAACTGGCCATAAGTGAGTGAGTGCCATCAATATGTTCCAGAAGACGTTCAATTTCCCCCGGGGAGAGGACAACGGGTAACTGTTTCGGGCGTTTGGCTCGAATAAAATCACCAAAATCATCCAAAGGGATCTTGAGAACATTTTTATATAAAAAAACGATGGCATTGAGTGCTTGGTTTTGGGTACTCGCAGCAACTTGATTCCGTATAGCGAGATGTTGTAAAAATGAAACGATGTGTTCAGAGCCTAAATTACTTGGACTCGCCCCTTGGTGAAATGCGATAAAACGAACCACCCAGCTTTCGTAAATTTGTTCTGTTCTTATAGAATAGGCACGGCGACGGATTTCAATCAGTAATTGTTTTAAAGTCTCTTTATCCTAAAAAACTCAGTTGACTTCGTAGCGAGGTTCACTGAAGCGCTTGAGATTAAGGGTTTTATGGGTTATTTGGGTTTTATTCGTAGCCACCTTACGGGTGAAATCCAAATGTTCCAGAAAATCCTTAAGATTGAGTGCTTAAGGGAGCCGCAGTAGATGGCAACTGAGTTTTTTAGGTTTATGGGCTTGTCGATAAGGAGCCAACTGAGAACCCGTAATATCGCTCAGTTTATCGATGGTTTGTTCTGCTGGGATTTCACGTGCTATGGATGGATGGTCTTCAGCTAATTCCCTTGAAGAATCTAGCCAGAATTGCCAATCAACTTCATTTAGCCAAGGCACATTGAGTAATTTAAACAAATTCTGTATAGCATCAACAATTTGACAAAATTGCCAATCTTTTAAGCTAGCAGAACGACCTTGAACTTTAAAATAGTTATTGACGTCTTCCGGACTATGTTGAAGTAGTTTTTTATGGGAGGTGGCTTTAATATACTCTTCGGCTCGGAGTACATACCATCGTAAAGCCTGTTTGTTAATGCCTTGATTTGCAATATATTCTATATATTTATCCCAAAATTTCTTAATGGGATCATCAGACCTTGAGTTATAACCCTTCATATGATAAGTTTCCTATTGAAATAAAAAGAGACAAATAGAATACATGGGAAGGGTATTTGGGTTTGTTGTTTTTATATGAATTAAAGATTATATAGAAAGTGATTAATTATACAATAGGCAGATTCTGGATATCACCATATTGGCTCTTTCTGTCTATTTCACTGTTGAACAAAGCCGCTTCGCGACAGCCTGGGATCGAGGCTGCTCTGCTCTAACATCCCACCCCCTTAAAGTCCCAACCCCATAAAACCCTTTTTTATTCGCGGGGGGCAACCAGGGGCTCTCCGCATTTCTAAGCTCTTTTCGCATGTGTTGTCTCATTCCTTCTTTCTCCTTTTCTCCCTCCATTGACTCGCCCTGGTTGCCCCCCGCGAAAAACCTGACGCCCATTTCGGATTCTATTTTTCTTTTTATTGGACTAATAAAGGTCCACACTGGTTTCTCCTATTCAGTGTTTAACGAAGGAGAATCCCATGAACACACTGCGTCAACAGATGATTGACATCATGACTTATCGTAATTTCTCACCCCGCACCCATGAAGTTTACCTGGGGTGGGTGATTCGTTTGGCTAATTATTATCAGCGAACGCCCGAGAAAATCAGTGAAACGGAAATTGAGCATTGGCTAATGGAGCTGGTGTTGAAACACCATTTGGCTCCGGCTTCAGTGCGACAAGCTGCCAATGGAGTGACCTTTTTGTACCAACAAGTGCTTAAGCGGGATGATTTCCTGGTGAAAATCAGCTTGCCCAAACGTCCCCAAAAAATTCCGGCCTTGCTAACCCCGGCCGAAGTTCGCCAGATTATCCAATCCAGTCTTAACGCCAAACACTATGCTTTTCTGAGTTTGTGCTATGGCTGTGGTTTACGA
>Ga0209475_10000394_pt1 | contig 96960 bp, 78 predicted proteins | sample tdDd471_FD_187128 | JGI IMG/M metagenome (GOLD analysis project Ga0209475, IMG submission 187128) | Marine sediment microbial communities from the Atlantic coast under amendment with organic carbon and nitrate - tdDd47.1 (SPAdes)... | ecosystem: Environmental > Aquatic > Marine > Coastal >... | reverse complement strand
TTGATCTGCCTTGTATCCCGTATTTACGTTGTGCTTGCTTGTAGCTAAGATAGCCTTTTTCTACTTCATCTACAACCTGTAATTTGAATGCAAAACTATAATCTTTTTGAGTCCGCTTCCTTTTTAATTGTTCCGCTTTGTTTTCCATTGTTGTTGCCTTTCTTTGACAACTAAATTTAGGACGATACAAAATAAGCAAATAAAAAAGCCACTTAAACTAATAAGTGGCTTTTTTAATATTAAGCTTAGGCTCTTTATAACAATCTAATTATCTAACAATCTAATTATCTTCTGTTTCCAGAATCTCTTCTATCGTCTCTTCCACCTCTTCGATCATCTCGCCCTCTTCTGTCGTCTCTCCCACCTCTTCTGTCATCTCTTCTTGGTCTTGGTTCAGGTTCTACCCAACCTTCTGGAGCTTCTAAAACAGCTTTTCTACTTAATCTGTATTTTCCATCTCTTGAGATTTCTAATAATTTAACTTCTATTTCTTCGCCAACAGTTAGATATTTAGACATATCTTCTACTCTTTCATAAGCGATTTGAGAAATATGAAGTAAACCAGAAATTTTAGGCATAAACTCAACGAATGCACCTAATCCATCTCTAAGTTCTTTTACTTTACCAGTATATACTTTTCCTTCTTCAGGCTTAGTGGTTAAAGCTTTAATCATTTCTATAGCTTTATCAGAGTCTTCTTTTGATACAGCAGATACAATTACTTTTCCATCATCTTCGATATTTACTTCCGCACCAGATTCGCTTACTATTTCTCTAATATTAGAACCACCAGGGCCTATTACAGCACCAATCATATCAGTTGGTATGAAGATAGTTGTAAATCTTGGAGCATAAGGAGATACATCTTCATGGGCAGTAGAAATTGTTTCTGACATTTTACCCAATATGTGCATTCTACCAGCATTTGCCTGTGCTAATGCTTTTGTCAATAAATCAACTGACAACCCTTCTACTTTTATATCCATCTGACAAGCTGTGATTCCGGCTTCAGTACCTGCAACTTTGAAGTCCATATCGCCCAAGAAATCTTCATCACCTAATATATCAGAAAGTATTGAATAATTATCTTCGTCTTCCATTATTAATCCCATAGCAATTCCTGCTACTGGACTTTTAATAGGAACACCAGCATCCATCATTGCCATAGAGCCTGCACAAACAGTCGCCATAGATGATGAACCATTCGACTCTAATATATCAGATATAATTCTGATTGTATATCCAAAATCATCAGGATTAGGTAATACTTTTCTTAGTGCTCTTTCTGCTAAATTTCCATGACCAATTTCTCTACGAGATTGACCGCCAAATCTACCAGTTTCTCCTACGCAGAAAGGTGGGAAATTATAGTGCAGGTAAAATTTAGATGTATAAGTAGGCAATAGTCCGTCAATCATCTGCTCATCTCTGTTAGTTCCAAGAGTAGCAGTTGTTAATGACTGAGTTTCACCCCTTGTAAATAATGATGAACCATGAGCTCTTGGTAAAAGCCCAATTTCAGTTGCTATTGGTCTGATTTCATCTAATTTTCTACCGTCTAAACGCTTTTTATCATTGATTATCATCTTACGCATTTCGCGTTTTTCTAATTTACCGAATGTTTGAGCAACGTTAAATAATAGAGTTTCTTCGTATTCTTCTTTTTCGCCAAACTTTGCTTGAGCAATTTCTTCGGCTTTTTCTTTTAATTCTTTTCTTTTTTCTGTTCTTTCGTTTTTGGTTGTAACAGAATGAACATATTCAACTAATTCATCTAAGATTGACTCTTCGATTGTGTCAAATATTTCAGTTGGGATTTCTTGCTCTTCTACTTCAACTTTTTCTTTGCTAAATGCTTCTAACAATTTATTTTGAAGTCCATTAAGTGCTTTAACTTTTTCATGTCCAAATTGAATTGCTTCGATGAATTCTTTTTCTGATATTTCGTCTGACTCTCCTTCTACCATATTAATAGAAGTATCAGTCCCTGCAATAGTCATATCGATATCGCATTCTTCCAATTCGGCAACTGAAGGATTTGAAATAAATTCACCATTTTTTCTACCAACTCTAACTTCAGAAACAGGACCTTTAAAAGGAATTTGTGAAATAACAAGTGCTGCAGATGCTGCAACTGCTGCCATATTTCCAGGGTCAACACCCTCTTCGGCAGAAAACACTTGGATAACTATCTGAGTATCATGGAACCAACCTTTTGGAAATAAAGGACGACATGGTCTATCAACTAATCTAGCGACCAGTACCTCTTTCTCCGATGGTCTTCCTTCTCTTTTCAAAAAGCCACCGGGAATTTTTCCGGCTGAAGACATTTTTTCTCTATATTCTATTTGTAGAGGTAAAAAATCAATTCCCTCTTTTTTTGCACCAGCCACGACTGTGGCTAAAATCATAGTATCACCGCAGCGAGCCATAACGGCACCATCTGCGAATTTAGCAAATTTTCCAGCTTCTAATGAATATTCTTTTCCATCAAAATCTATTGAGACTTTATACATTTTCTCTCACTTTTTTATACATTTAAAAAGCCCACTATGATTTTTCATTTAGAATTATCATGCGGGCTAAATTATTTATTAATTGTGGCTGTGCCACTAAAATTACTTTCTTAATTTCAAAGCAGCGATGATTGAACGATATCTTCCAACATCTTTTTTAATAAGATAATTAAGAAGTTTCCTTCTTTTCGCTACTAACATAATCAACCCTCTTCGAGTATGATTATCTTTTTTATTAGTTCCTAAATGATTTGTCAAATCGGTAATTCTCGCAGTTAGTAGAGCTACTTGTACTTCTGCTTTTCCCGAATTGCCATCTGTGCCGCCGTGTTCTTTTATTATTGCGGCTTTTTGCTCTTTTGTTATCATTAAGAATAACTCCGTTACATTATTTGTTCTTATATAAGGCACAAAATTAAACATTAAATAATTATTAAAAAAGAATTATTTTTCTTATTTGTAGTTTTTAATTTATTTTAGCATATGTCTGCATTTTTCTTCATCTAAAACTAACTGACGAATTATTTCTTCCCTATTTTCAAATTTTCTTTCTTCTCTAATATATTCGATAAATTCTACATTTATTATTTTATCATATATATCTTCTTTAAAATCAAATATATTTACTTCTAAAATGGTCTGTTTTGAATCCACAAATGTTGGACGGTTTCCAAGATTTGCCATTCCAAAATATTTTTTATCGCCTATTATTGTCGAAACTAAATAAACACCTTTTGCTGGGATAAATTTATTCGGATCTTGAGTTGAAACATTGGCAGTTGGATATCCAATAGTTCGTCCTCTTTTATCCCCATGTGTAACTTTGCCTTTTAGAAAATAGTTATAGCCCAAATATTCATTTGCCAATGATAGATTTTTTTCGCTCAAAGCATTTCTAATTTTTGTGCTTGAAATTATTATATCTTCATTAGAATTTTCCGAACGTAATGCTGATAGTTTTTCAATATCAAAGTTTAATTCGTCGCAATATTTATTTAACAATTCAATACTACCTTCCCTATTTTTACCAAATAAATGGTCATAACCTATCAATATCTTGGAGAAACCTACTTTTTCATTCAAATATTTTACTATGAATTCCTCAGGACTTGTCTTTGAAAATTCCTTAGAAAAAGGAATTATCAGTACATTTTCTATTCCAAATCGTTCAAATAATTCTAATCTTTCTTCTATTGTACTTAATAGCTTTAATTCTGGTTTATTCTTTTTCTTAAGTACTATTTGCGGATGTGGGTCAAATGTTAATATTAAGTTTCGTAAATTCTGATTTTTACTATATGAAAGTAATTTCTCTATGATTATTCTATGCCCCAAGTGAACTCCATCAAATGTGCCAACGGTCAAGATTGTATTCTTAACATAAGGTATTTCATCAAATGATTTGTAAATATTCATTAATCTAAATCTTGTTTGTTAGAATTGATTAATATTTCATTCAATTCACTAAGAGTAAATGCATTATTAACATTAAAATCTTCTATACAAGTTCTTCTTAAGTCTGATAAATAGCCACCTACCTTTGCGGCATTGCCTAAATCTCTTGCTATAGAACGAATATATGTGCCTTTAGAACATGAAATTTTAAAATCACAAAAAGGCAAATTAAAATTAGACAATTCAAAAGACTTTACTTCTACATTCACTGGTTTAATTTCAAACTCTTGCCCTTTACGAGCCATATCGTACATTTTTATTCCTTTTATTTTCTTTGCAGAAAACCTCGGAGGATATTGCTCTATTATGCCAGTGAAATTATCTTTTAAATTATTCAAATATGATAAATCTATACTATTTAGTTTTTCATCAGAAACTTTGTTTTCTTCTTCCATTTCCGCATCATCTGTTTGGGTAGTTGCTCCGAATTTAATTGTGCCAGTATATGTTTTGTCATTACCAGTTAGTTCAGTAAGTAATTTTGTTCCCTTGCCCACTCCTAATATAAGTAAACCAGTTGCCAAAGGGTCAAGAGTTCCTGCATGTCCAATTTTTCTAATTTTTAACATACCTCTTAACTTAGCAATCACATCAAACGAAGTCCAATTTTTTTCTTTATCTATAAGCAATATTGTTGGCGTATTTACAGAGTCTTGAAGTGATTGACTGATATTACCTTCGAAATTTTTATCTATAATAATCATAGTTCAGATTTGGATTATGATTTAGTAGAATCAATCAACTTTTGAATTGTCTCCATTTTGTCGAGGGTATCATCTAAAAAGAATCTTAATTCTGGAGTATTTTTTAGATTTTCTTTTTTAGCAACAATTGACCTTAATTGCCCCTTATTATTATCCAATACATCTATCATCTCCATTGGAGTTAGTTTCCCAGCCAATACACTTATATAAACTTTCGCAATGCTCAAATCGGGAGAGACTTTGATAGTAGTAACAGTTACTAATGAACCTTTATTATATTCTCTTCCAAGGTCTGACACAGGCTGTGCCAATGCTTTTTGGATAACACTTGCTATTCTTTCTGAGCGTAATGACATATAAACCTAATCTTTCTAACAAAGTAAGAGTAAAAATAACTCAACTTAATATAATTTTATCTTTTTAACTTTCTCGCAGTTTCTGTAATCTTGAATGTTTGTATCAAATCGCCTTCTTTAAGCTCAGTGAAACCATCTAACATGATACCGCATTCAAATCCTTCTGAAACTTCTTTAGCATCATCTTTTTCTCTTTTTAAAGATGATATTTTTCCTTCAAATATTGGCAATCCATCACGCAACAATTTAATCTTATCAGTTTTACGTATTTTACCAGTAAGGATTCTACATCCAGCAATTTTTTGAGTTCTACCAATTTTAAATATTTTTCTTACTTCTGCTTCACCAGATATTTCTTCATTGATTTCAGGAGCTAACATTCCTTCTAAAGCTTGTTCGATATCATTGATACAGTCGTAGATAATATCGTAATTTCTAATTTCTATGTTCTCTTTATCAGCCATTCTTTTGGCTTTTGATGTAGGATTAGTATTAAATCCTATAACAACAGCCTTAGAAGCAATAGCTAAGTTAATATCATTTTCATTAATATCACCTACCCCTTTATGTAGGATAACTACTTTTACTTCTTCCGTCGATAATTTTAATAAACTATCTGATAATGCTTCTATCGAACCAGTAACGTCACCTTTGAGGATTAAGAACAAGTCTTTTATTCCACCAACAGCTATATCCGCTGAAATATCATCTAAAGTAGCATGTCTAATTTGTCTTAATTCTTGTTCACGCTTCAACTTTGCTCTCTCATTTGCAATGTTTTTCGCAAATGTTTCAGATTGAACAGTTATATAACTATCACCAACAGATGGCAAAGCATCTAATCCAATAACTTTTACTGGATGAGCAGGAGGAACATTCTCAAGTTTATTATTTCTCTCGTCAAATAGTACTCTAATTTTCCCATGAGCAGCTCCAGCTACAAATGGGTCGCCGATATTAATTGTACCTTTCTGAACAACAACTGTAGCAACAGGACCTAATCCTTTTTCCATGTGTGATTCGATTACAGTACCTCTCGCATCTCTATTAGGGTTTGCTTTCAATTCCAACATTTCAGATTCGAGCAATACTGTTTCTAATAATTTATCAACGTTCATACCAGTCTTCGCAGACAATTCAACAGATTGATATTTACCACCCCATTGCTCTACTAAAATATCATGTTCAGAGAGTTCTTGTTTAATTTTTTCTGAATTTGCATGAGGCTTATCCATTTTATTTATAGCTACAACTATCGGCACTTCTGCAGCTTGAGCATGAGAAATTGCCTCTAATGTCTGTGGCATGACTGCATCGTCAGCAGCAACTACTAATATAACTATATCAGTAACTTGAGCACCTCTGGCACGCATAGCAGTAAATGCCTCATGACCAGGAGTATCTAAAAATGTAATAAATTTGCCTTCGCTTACTTCTACTTTATATGCACCCATGTGCTGAGTAATACCACCGGCTTCGCCAGCCACTACCTTTGCACTTCTAATATAATCTAGTAATGATGTTTTACCATGATCCACGTGTCCCATTATTGTAACAATAGGTGGTCTGGACTCTAATGTTTCTTCATCATCTTCAGTGTCCTCGATAGCAACAGTTTCTTTCTCATCTAAAAACTCTATTTCGTAGCCATAATCATCAGCAATCAACTGAATAGTATCTTTGTCTAATCTTTGATTGATAGTTACCATCAAACCTAATTGCATACACTCTAATATAATATCATTAGTAGATATTTCCATTAGATTAGCTAAATCACTTGTAGTAACATATTCAGTAAGTTGAAGTATTTTGTCTTCTTTTGCTTTCTCCTCTTTGATTATCTCTTCTTTTGCTTCACGTTCTTCTTTTTTCTTTGCTCTTAACTTTGCTCTATTTTTCGTTTTTGTATCAGCCATTCCAGCTAAAGTAGCCTTTAATGCTTTTTCTACATCTTCTTGTTTTATTTGCTCACGAATTGATTTTTTCTTTTTACGTTTTTTCTTATTTGCATTTGCTTTTGATGTTTCTTCGGCTATATTGATTTCTGTTGTTCTTTTTTTACGTTTTCTAAGATTCGCATCCGGTGTTGGTACTGCTGCACTGTTAACGTCATCTTTTACTTTTTCCTTGTCATCTTTACCTTTAACTTCTTTCTTATCAGTTTTAACTGATTTGGACTTATCAAATTTCTTTTTATCCCCTCTTTGCCCTCTTCCATCACTTCTTTTTTGAGAATCACGTCTTTCGTCAGTTTGACCTCTTTCGCCTCTCTTTTTCTTTCTCTTTTTGAAACTAGGCTTTGCTTCTTCTACTTTTAAAGAAATTTTACCCATAACTTTTAAACCTTTTAACTCAGGTCGTTTGTCAGGGTCTGCAAATTCCTTCCCTTTCTTAGTTCTCTTAGAACTTTCATCTTCTTCTTTAGCTATAATTTCTTCTGTTTTTTCTACTTCTATAGTCTCTTCTATAGTCTCTTCTTCAGCTTTAGATTCTACATCGCTATTTTCTTTCTTACCTTTTGTAGAAGATTTTTTAGATTTTGATTTAGTTTTTGTTTCAGATTTAGGTTTTTCTTCGACTGGCTCTTCAGCCTTTGTTTCTTTTACTTCTTCATCAACTGAAGATGTTTCAGCTTCTTTTTCATCTTCTGGTTTGTCTTCAATTATTTCATTTACTGCTTCTTCTCTACTGCTTGTTATTTCTTCTTTTTCTTGTTTAGAAGTTACTTCATCTTTTTCATCACTTGGTTTCTCAGCGTTGTCTTCATCAGTTTCTTCGGTTTTTGCTTCTACCTCAGTTTCGGAAACAGTTTCGGAAACTGTCTCTTCTTCAACTATTTCTATAATCTTAGGGTCAGATACTTCTTCAAAATCCTCTTCATCACCAAATAGTTCATCTAATATTTTTGATTTATCAATAGATGTAGATTTAGCACTTCCTTTTTCATCTTTGTTAGAGTCAGTTCTAGATTGCTTTCTGATGTCTTTTTGTTTCTGAATTTTTTCTCTTTGAACTTCAGCAGCTTTTTTCTCTCTTTTGAATTTATCATATACCGTTTCAACCATATCCTCAGTCAAAGATGCAGTTGGCTTGTTTTCAATAGAAAAGCCCTTGGACTGTAAATAATCCACAATTGCGTCTTTTCCGATATTGATTTCAGATGCTATTTTAAAAAGTCTTATTTTTTTAGCTGCCATTTAAATCTACTATTTCTATTATTTATTATACATAATGTAAGGAATAATTACAAGCTTATTCTATTTCTATAGAATTAATTCTTTCTTCCATTTCAGGAGTTTCTGACTCATCAAATTCTGATAAAATTATAATTCTTAGTTCTCTTAATAACTCTTTGCTCAATCCTTCTAATTCTAATAATACTTCTGGGTCCATTTCCAAAAATTCTCTTGCAGTATAAACTTCCATCTCGTCTAATTGTTTCAACAAATCTGAACCAAATTCTACTTCGAATTCTGCCAATTCGATATCTTCCATTCCTTCTTTGACAAGTGTAAGGTTAAATCCAGTTAATTTAGATGCTAACCTAACATTTTGACCATTTCTACCAATCGCTAATGAAACTTGGTCTTCGCTTAGTGTAACTGTAGCATTGTTAGTTTCAAGATTTACGATTATATCTTTGATTTTTGCCGGTGATAATGCTCTTTTGATATATACTTCTGGTTGCTCTGTGTATTCAATCAAATCAATATTTTCATTATTAAGCTCTCTTACTATGGAGTGAATTCTAATCCCTTTCATTCCAACGCAAGCTCCCACTGGGTCCACCCTATCGTCAAAAGATAATACAGAAACTTTTGACCTTTCGCCCGGATCTCTGGCTATACCTTTGATTTGAATTATACCATCATAAATTTCTGGTATTTCTATTTCAAATAATCTTTCTAAAAATTTCTCACTTGTTCTCGATAATATTATATCTGGCTGACCAGATTGTCCGGCTCTTTGAACATCTTTTATGATAGATTTGATTGATTGTGCTTTTTTGTATCTATATGGTTCGTTAGGAATTTGCTCCTCTCTTGGCAACCTCATTTCTACATTATCAACCATTACCAAAATATCATGTCTTCTTACTTGATGAATTTCTCCAACAACTATTTCACCAACTTTTGAAATATATTCATTATAGATATTATCTTTTTCAATTTCTCTAATTCTTTGATTAAGATTTTGAGAAGCCAAAGTAACCAATCTTCGTCCAAAATTATCGCCAATATTGTCTAAAGTTACTTCTTCGATAAAGTCATCACCTACTTCATAAGTCTCTTCTTCGGTGCTATATTTTTCCGCTTCTTTCAAACTTATTTCTGTAATCGGTTCTTCTACTTCATCTACAACAGTACGCATCAAATAAATTTCGATGTCGCCTTTGTCCATATTCACAATAATGTCAAATTCTGCTTCTTGACCATATTTCTTTTTCACTATCATTGACAAGGTATCGACTAATACTCCTTGAAGAATATCTTTATCAATATTTTTGTCTTTCGCCATTTCGGTGAAAGCTTCTATTATCATCTTTTTGTCAACGACATGTTTGGCTTTGCGTTTTGCCATAATTTTTTTCTCGAATTTTCAATTTGATTTGACAATAAAAAAAGGGCTATCGAGCCCGCATAAATCTACAACAACAAATTTAAGACTTTTTTTTTAATTACAACAACTCTTTATTAAATATTTGTGTACAGTTTTATACTTTACTCAATTAGTTTATTTATGATTTAATTAAATTTTTAATTGTCATATTCTTAAATATTAAACTCATTAAGAATAATATTCAACTATTTTATAAATTTTATAGATAGCTTGCCTGCTTCCTAATAGGTTTAATTTGAAAATAATAAGATTTCTTATTTCATTGATTTTGGTATAGTGAAATTAAATGAAGAACCTATATTTAACTTACTTTCTATCCAGAGTTTACCATTATGTTTCTCAACAAAATCTTTACATAATTTCAAGCCTAAACCAGCTCCTTTTTCTTCACTATTCCCAATTTTTGTATTGTGAACATCTATCCTGAAAATTTTGATTATATCTTCCTCGCTGATACCTATTCCGCTATCTTCTACAAGAAAAAGATAGTTATCATTATCCGAATCCACATTGATTGAAATTCTGCCATTTTCTGGAGTAAATTTGATAGCATTATTTAATAAATTTCTGATTGTGGTTGTCAGCATAAACTTATCTGCTATAACGCTATCTTCATTTATATTTATTTCTAAATCTATATTTTTGTGATTCAAATTTTGACTATATATTGATTTTAAATCATCAATAATTTCCTTAACATCTAATTTTTCAGGATTAAATTCCATACTTCCAGATTGAATCCGAGACCAATCTAATAAGCTTTCTACCAAATTTACTTGCTTTGATTGGCTTGTATAAATCTTTTCTATAATCTCTAAAATATCATCTTTTTCAAATAAATCCTTATTGTCAATAATCAATTTTATCAATTGAAGACTACCATTAAAAGGACCACGCAGGTCATGTGCTAATATTGAAAAAAACTGATTTTTTGATGCGTTTAATTCTTCTAATTTATCATTTTGTTTATTAATCAAATCAGTGGATTTTTTTAATTTCAAATGAGTATGAACCCGTTGAATTAACTCGCTAACATTAAATGGCTTAGTAATATAATCTACCCCACCAACCTCAAATCCCTTTATTAAACTCTCTGTGTCAGAAAGTGCTGTAATAAATATAATAGGGATTTGATTTGTTGCAATGTCTTCTTTTAGTTTTTGACAAACTGTAAATCCGTCCATTCCAGGCATATTCACATCTAATAATATCAAATCAGGCAAAAACTTCTTAGCAACTTCGATAGCTTTGAAGCCATCTTTAGCCAAAGCTAATTCATACCTGTATTTCGCTAAGGTAGAACCTAATATTTTTAGATTTTGCGGTGTATCATCTACTAATAAAATTTTCGATTTGTCTATATTGACATCATTTATGTGCATTATTTAAAAAGTATTAATTAACAGTATTATTTATTTTTTTATGAATTTATATGATTGATAACTATCATTAATTTTTATAATCATAAAATAACTACCTTCTGAGAACTTATTCAAATCTATATCAAATAAATTATTTCCAGAATTAAGTAATTCATTTCTTTTATAAATACTTTTATGGTTCAAATCTACAATTGATAATTCAATATTCATAGAATGTTTTAAATTAATCGTAACATTTGCAATGTTTTCAACAGGGTTTGGACTAATAATGATTTGGCTATTCAAATATTCATCTATACCTTTATCAGGCTTAGTCTTAAAATTCCAAACTTCTGACCAATTTGATTCGCCATCTGTATTTATTCCCTTTACTCTCCAAAAATAAATAGTCTCAGGCTCTAATTCTTCAAATGTATAATCAAATACTTCTAATGTATTATCTTCAATAACTATATCATTGTTAAAATCTTCAAACGTACTCATTTGCAAATGATATTTATCTGCATTATCAGCTTCATTCCATTTCAAATTAACTAAATCAAACGGTAAATCTGTAGAATTATTCAGTGGTGATATCAATGTTGGTATAGTAGGCAATACAACTTCTTTACCAGCAGTTGTAAATGTCCAAGTTTCAGACCAATTACTTGTAGATTCGTCGTTTATTGCTCTTACTTTCCAAAAATATTCTGTTAATTCATCTAATGTGTCAGTCTGGAAATAATTTGCCGAAATATCATTTTTATCTATAATATTTATTGTAAAATCCGAATTTTTAGATAAATTCAAATGATATACATCTGCTTCTGTAAATTCTTCCCACTGCAGTTTTAAATATCTATTAACATTTTTTGCATTATTTCCTGGACTAGTCAATACCGGGTTTTCAACTGGAGTTGTAAATTTCCATGTATCTGACCACCCACCTTCATTGTTTTCATTCTTAGCCATTACTCTCCAATAATAATTATTATTATTTTTAAGCCCGCTATAATCATAAGAATTTGTATTAACGAACTCATCTACAATCATATCAGCACTAAAATCAATCATCTTTGATAGTTGAACCTTATACTCAGTTGCACTATCAACTTCAGCCCATATTAATTTACCAGATAAAACAACATTTTTACTTGTGTCTGCCGGACTAGTTAAAACAGGTTTATCTAATGAACTTGTAAAAGTCCAAATATCTGACCATTCACTCGTGTCTTGCTCAGTCTGTATTTTTACTCTCCAAAAATAAGTAGTAGCAAAATCTAATTCAGTAATTTCAATAAAATTATTGCTGATATTAAATTCAGTAATAACTTCACTAAAATCTATACTTTTCGAATATTGAAACTTATAAGATAAAGCATAATCATAATCTGTCCATTCCAAAGTCAAAGGTGGCTTTATAAAAAATGAATTGCTATCAGGACTTACCAAAGTAGGATAATCCAATAAAGTTGAAAATACCCATGAGTCTGACCAATTACTCGTCGAATTCGCATTTGATGCCTTAACCCGCCAATAGTATGTACTCGCTTTTTCAAATCCAGTATAAGAAATCGTATTTGAGGTATGCCCAGTAACATCTAAAATATTATCACTAAAATCATCTTCAATACTTGCTTGGATATTGTAGTTGCTCGCACCCTCAACTTCTTTCCATTTAAGCACTCCACTCGTATCTAACATTCTTGCGGTAAACCCTGGTAACTGCAATACTGGGTCTGCAATTGTAGTTCCGAATGTAAAAGTCGATGACCAGTCCGTTTCGCCATCAGAATTTTTAGCTTTTACTCTCCACCAATATGGTGTATTATAATCCAGCCCTGATAATTGATGCTCTAAGCCAGTAACCTCTTTATTAACATTCAAATCCGTAAAATCATCATTATTAGAAAGTTGTAATTGATAAGAATCAGCACCAGCAGATACCAACCATTTTAAAGTTACATCAATATCTCTATCTACACTTGCATTAGCAGGAGAGGTCAATTGAGGTACCTGAATTTTGGTTTTGAAAGTAAACACAGGAGACCAATCTGATTTTAAACTATTTTTAATAGTCCTTGCTCTCCAATAATGATTTTTATTATAAGCCAAAGTTCCAGTATATAGATATTCACTCAATACTACGTCATTTTCATATACTACTAAATTTGAAAAATCTGACTCATCAGAAAGTTGGAAATCATAACCATCTGCATTAGCTACATCGTCCCAGTCAAAATTTATTTGAGTCAATTCAAAAAACTTAACCCCATTAGTAGGCAGAACTAAAGTAGGTGAATCAACAGGCTCAGCCAAATCTATTTCCCAAATACCTCTTCCATAAGTAGCGACATAAAGCTTTTGAGCAGTTTCTTGTATTTTCATTTCATTGATTGTAACATTAGGTAGCCCATTTGAAAACTCAGTCCAGTCAGTCGAATTATCTGCACTTGTGTAATAAACTCCAAACTCATTTCCACAGTATATTTTAGAATTAACATTGTCATATACCAAAGAATACACAGGAACATTTGGCAAATTCTTAGTTATATTAACCCAATTTCCTCCGCCATCAGCAGAGAAAAATACCTTATTAGCAGCTGTAAATCCTGAGTTCGTTGCCCACAAATTCGTAGAACTATTAGGGTCCACAATTATATCTGTGATATTGTTAGAACCAGGCCTTGATTGCAGTTCCCAATCACTTCCACCATTCGTCGTAGAAAATACTTGAGTATTAGTTGTAGCATAAACTATATTCGAGTTATCCCTCGAAACTACAACGTTCCGAAGTTTACCACTTGCTAGGAAAATATCCTGTTTTGTAAAATTATCTCCACCATTTGTAGATTTCCACATATTATCCATTCCAATGTAAATCGTCTCTGGATTGTTGTAATCCAATGTATAAGGCGTAACCCATGCACCTTCTTCATTTCCTATAAATACATCTTCAAAACTCGCTCCTCCATTTGTTGATTTTTGCAAATCTCCATAGTACAATTCAGAATACATAATTTTATCATCAGTTGGGTCAATAGCACATATCATTCCATCGCCTCCTGCTACATAAGCCCAAGTACCTTCCTTATACCTCGATACGCCATTATCTTGAGCACCACCTATTACCAAATTAGATTTTGTTTGTGCAACTCCTAAACTATAATATTGAGTAATTCCCATTCCGTTTGATTCCCAACTAAAAGTATTACCACCATCAGTCGTTTTATAAACCCCACCATCATTGCCGACAAACATTTCGCTCGAAGTAGGGTGGTAATAAATATAATGCTGGTCAGCATGTATATCAGCTAAAGAAGTTTGATTCCACCACTCAGTAATCCTCGACCAGTTATTCCCACCATTATTTGAACGCCATAAATTAACCCCTCCTATTATCACTTCATTAGAATTCGTATGATTAATACCAATACATAGGTCATACTCGCCTTGTCCACCTTCTTCATTTCCGTTATACCAGTCAAGATAATTCGGGTCATTATCTGCCTTCTGTGTCCACGAATCCCCAGAGTCATCTGAACGCCAAATCCCTTTCAATCCTCTTGTATTATCTGCTATTATTGCCATTACCAAGTCAGATTTATCTTCAGAAACCGCAATAGCAATTCTTTCTATATTACTCGATGGCAAACCGCCCGATAATTTGCTCCATGACGCACCGTTATTTGTTGACCTGTAAATACTCGTAAAAGATGCGTAAATCACATCACTATCACCCGGCTTAAATTCCATATCCTTAAAATTTCCAGATTGAACTTGTGTGAAATTTGCTGCCGCATCCGTAGAACGAAATATCCCAGCATTAGTAGCTACCAAAATAACATTTGGGTCTTCAGGGTCAACTAATACTCTTCCCAAAAATCTATAATTATAAAGTTCATAATTCATACCAGTTGTTGCCCAAGTATCCCCACCATCAGTCGATTTCATTATACCACTCGAATTAGAATCATATCCAGAATAATCTCCCGTAGCAATATAAATAATATCAGTATTATTAGGATTGATAGCTATATCAGACACTCCAAGAGAAGGTAATATACTCAAATTATCAGTGTTCGTACTCCATGAATTTCCGCCATCAGTTGATTTCCAAAATCCACCATTTGCCGCTCCAGCATATAACTTATCCGAATCATAAGGGTCAGTTACAATACAATTTATTCGACCAAGACCCCAATAAATACCAGGTGCTTCAGTCGGCCCAACACTTGTCCAAGAGTTTGCACCTTGAAACTTAGTGTCCGATTTATCTTTTCTTTTCTCAAATATCTTTTTACTTCTCTGAAACTCATTATATATATACATTCTATTCGGAAATGATCCATCTTCATTAACCCTGTCCTTCCAATAGTTTTCCCACCTTTTGAATTGTTTCCAACCATTACCCTTAACAGTGTGGTCCTTGTCTTTCCAATAATCCGCAAACGATTTCTGGATTTCAAAAAAATTGTTCTTTTGCTCTTCATTCAAATTATTAATCCATGGTTGCGAGAATACAAAACTCGGAATTAGAATTACTAAAATTAGAAAAATATACTTTCTCATTATATTACCCTGAAAAAAATGATTTATATACAGTTACAGATTTATTTTAATTGATTAATAGCAATGATTTACAATTAATCAATTTTAATTATTGCTTATATTTAGTCAATAATATAAGCATATAAATTGACTACACAAAAAAAAACTTCTTTCGTTATGAAAGAAGTTTTGCAAGCAGAGTTACTTATTATTTAATTAAATTTTAAATTAATTTCTAAAATTATTTCAGAATTAATTTTCTAATGGAACTATAGATATTTTTTTACCTTTTTTACCATTACTTTCAAATTTCACATGACCGTCTATTTTAGCAAAAATTGTATAATCTCTGCCCAAACCAACATTACTACCAGTGTGAAATTTTGTTCCTAATTGTCTTACAATGATAGAGCCAGCACTAACTAATTCGCCACCAAATCTCTTAACGCCACGACGCTGAGCATTGGAGTCTCTACCATTTTTAATGGAACCTTGACCTTTCTTATGTGCCATCTTATTATCCTTGTATTAAATATTTATATCTGTAATTTCGATTTTAGTGTATTTCACTCTATGGCTATTCAATTTGCTATAACCTTTTCTACGCTTTTTGTGAAACACGAGGATTTTTTTATCCTGACCATGCTCTAAAATTTTTGCATTAACTTTGCCCGGGATTAACGGAGTACCAATCTCAGTAGTACCATTATTCTCAGTAACAAAAATCTTGTCAAACTCAACAGAATCACCAACATTCCCTTTCAAAAGAGGTACTTTTACGGTGTCCGATTTAGACACTGGAAATTGTTTTCCAGCTATTTCTACTATTGCTAACATTTTTTATCCGATTTTTAATCTTTTTCAAAATCTTTCTGAATACGAACTACAAACATAATGATATTATTATTTCTATACAAATATTTATTTTCAAATGTTTGCAATTATTTCCCTAAATAAAATTATTCTGCTTTTTAATTTAATTTTATTGATTTATAAACCATTATATAGCTTTATTCTCCCTAAACTAATATTATATAAAATAGCCTATTTTTTTATCAAAACAAATTCCCTGAAATTATCTCTATCTATAATACTTATATTAGGATTGTAAGCATCTATAAAACTCTTTGATATTTTGGCATTTTGCTTTGCCTTCCACTTGAACTCAAACGCAGATATTTTATTTGCATCTACCTCAACAAAATCAATTTCTTGTTGTTGTTTTGTTCGCCAAAAATACATTTTCGTAAGTTTATCTTTATAAATATTTTGCTTTAACCTTTCAGAAACTAAGAAATTCTCCCATAATTGTCCTTTGTCTTCACGAATGCTAATATCATTAAAATTTTCAATAACCATATTTCTTAAACCATTATCATAAAAATATATCTTACGATTTCTCTTAATTTCATTTCTAATATTTTTACTAAAAGAAGTAAGTTTGAAAATAACATAACCCTTCTCTAAAATTTCAATATATCTCTGAATAGTATTTTTATTTAGACCAATAGTTCGAGATAATTCATTATAATTCACTTCACTCCCAACTTGTAATGCTAAAGCTCTTATTAAGTTTTCCAAATACTCAGATTTTTTAATATTTGAAAACTCTAATATATCTCTATATAGATAACTATTAACTAAATTTTTTAAAACAGTTCTTTCACTACCAGGGCTATTAATGACATCAGGATAAAACCCATATAATAAACGATGTTCTAGTAATTGTTCAGTTTTGAGAAAACCTTCTTTTTCTTCCCATTCTTCCCAACAAATAGGAAATAACTCGTATTCCCACTTTCTACCTGTAAGTGGTTCGTTTAAAGAATTTCCCAAATCAAATGAAGATGAACCACTAATGATAATCTGAACATCTTTCAATTCATCAACTATCAATTTAACAGTAAGCCCAATTTGGTTTATTCGTTGAGCCTCATCTATAAATACAATTTTATTATCTCCTATAATATTTTTAAGTTGCTCTAAGTTCGGCAAATCCATTATTCTTCTTACGGTTGGGTTATCAGCATTGAGAAATAAATATTTCCTATTTTCTAATATTTCTTTAATTAAAGTAGTTTTTCCTACTTGCCTAGCTCCAACTAATATTATAGCTTTTCCGCTACCTATTTTACTATTAATTGTTTCTTTTATGATTCTATTGTAGTTAGCCATAAAACCAATATACTATTTCTTTCCCAATTAACCAAAAGTTATATCTTTCAGCCTTCCTAATGACCAATAGTTATAACTTTTAGTCAGTCTAATGACCAATAGTTATAACTTTTCGCCTTTTGTAAATAATTCAAACTCATAAATTCATAGCAAAACTATATAAAAAAATCACTCTTTAGTGTACGGCTTGCCCATTATTTTAACCAAAGTGTATGACGATTGACTTAAATTTATCTCCTTTAAATCCTCATTTGATGTCAATACCTGAACATTACTCTCCATCGAAGTCTGTGGTCCTCCTATTTTTATTCCATTAGGAAAAGTTATCTTCTTCGATTTTAAGTTAGAAGCAATTAAAGTAACATCCTTTTTTATTTCTTTGGGCAAATACTTGACAATTTCATTCTCAAATTGTTTTTTCAAATCCGGCTTAAATGTACTACTCCCAAAATTTTCTGGAGACAGTTGTTTCTCCTCACTTGCCATAAACTCATGGTCCAAATGCTGAAACATATCAGTCTTTTCTGTCAAATCATCAACATAATTTTGGATAAACATCTCAGTTGCTTCGTAAAACTTTTTTGTTTGAATTTTTGGATTATGCTCAACAGTAAACCCAAGAAAATCAGAATAAAAATACTCAGCAGGCTTAGCTTCTGGTCTAAATTGGTCATCAAATAAGAAACAACCCCATTCATCGTTTGGAGCCTCTAAATTTGGACGTAGTTCTTCCTTCTCAAATTCATCATATTTATAAATAACACCAAATTTGAATAGTTTCTGAGATGGTGTCAAAAAGACATTTTCTAAAAGCTGCAGCGACGCTTGATGATGAATAAAAGCATTTTGTAACTCTGCTTTGATAGCAATAGCAACTTGCTCATTTTCACCAGTTACAGCATCAATTATAATTAAATAACCACTTGGGAAGCTACTACTTGTCTGAGCTTGAGCCAATAGTTGTGCTATCTTTTGTGTGTATTGTATAAATTGGGGGTCAGATGACTCACTCAAATCTTTTGCATAGCCCCAAAAACTTGACTGATGTGAATCACCAATCTCTAGATGGAACGCCTTAGTTTTTTTCTCTGAGGCTTCACTCAATCGCTCCAAAATTGTGTAAAGAGCATTTTCATCAATTTCTAATAAATCCGAAGATTCAATTGCAACAGCGTGTTCTTGTCCTGACTCTTTCGCAAGCACAGTGTGCATAATTACTCTTTTAATATCCAAATCTAAAAAATCAACCATGAATATGTTCCTTATTATTATATTTCTGAATTAAATCAGCTTCAAATTTTAAAAATTCATCCCACTTCTTATCTACATCCATAATCTCTTTACCATATTTACGTGCAAAATTGATAAATATCTTATAATGCTCGGCTTCACTCTGCTCTAATTCGTGATAGAAATCAGCCAAATCTTTGTCCTTTGTGTGCCGTGCAAGGTGATAAAATCGTTCACAAGAACGAGCCTCTATCATAGCAGAAAAAAGCAATTTATCTACCAGTCTTTGCTTATGACTCCCTCCACCAATAAAGAAATTTTTTAATTGATTAACATAGTCGTCTTTCCTCTCCTTGCCCAATACCCACCCTCTGTCAATAATTTTTTGATGAACACGGCTAAAATGCTGCATTTCTTCCTGTGCTAACTCAGATAAAACTTGTACCATTTCGGTATATTCAGGATAAAGAATAATCAAAGATATAGCCGAAGAAGCTGCCTTTTGTTCGCAGTAAGCATGGTCAATCATTGCCTCTTTGATATTACTATTTACTAATTCAACCCATCTCGGTTCGGTTGCCATCTTTAGTCTCAACATAAGCAATTACATAATTGTTAAACAGTAAGTTAGAAATTTAATTCCATTTTCAAAAGCTACTTTAAAAATATAACCACCTGACAAAATTTAATAATAAATTAATAAATATGTCAGATGGTTAATTAAAAATTCATTCGTAGCAAAATTAATGTAAGTATTGTTTCAGTAAATTAAATTATGCTCCTAAAGCCTTTTTAGCAGTTACTCCAAGAGTACCCGGAGTATCAACTACATGAATACCAGCATCTTTCATAACTTCGATTTTTGACTCAGCAGTACCTTTTCCGCCTGAAACTATCGCACCAGCATGCCCCATTCTTCTGCCCGGGGGTGCAGTTCTCCCAGCGATAAACCCTACTACAGGCTTCTTCACATTTTCCTTAATATACGCCGCTGCTTCTTCTTCTGCAGTTCCACCTATTTCACCAATCATCATTATGCATTCTGTCTCTGGGTCTTCATTAAATAATTTTACCGCATCAATAAACTGAGTACCAATAATTGGGTCACCACCAATACCAATACAAGTAGTCTGACCTAAACCTTCATCGGTTAGTTGTTTCACTGCTTCATAAGTCAAAGTACCCGAACGAGACACAACCCCTACTCTACCTTTTTGATGAATAAATCCAGGCATAATTCCAATTTTAGCTTCACCTGGGGTTATAACACCCGGACAATTCGGGCCAATTAATCTTGAGTTTGAAACATCTAATGCAGATTTAACAGTAATCATATCTTTTACTGGTATTCCCTCAGTAATACATATAATTAATTCTATCCCTGCTTCTATTGACTCTAAAATTGCGTCTGCTGCAAATGGAGGTGGAACAAAAATTACTGAAGCATTAGCTCCTGTTTTTGCACGAGCATCTCGTACTGTATTAAATACAGTTACCGGCCTAATAAATTTATCTTTATCATTACCACCGTATTCTAATCCACCTTTTCCTGGAGTTACTCCTCCCACTACATTCGTACCATATTCTAACATCTGAGATGTATGAAATGTACCTTCGGAACCAGTAATACCTTGGACAATCAGTTTTGTGTCTTTATTTACTAAAACGCTCATTATAAGTCCTTGAATTTTGTTTTAACTTTTTATTTTCTAATTTTCGTATTAATACAGATACAAAGATAATTATTTTTTTTTATTCAGAATTAATTAAATAATAGTATAATTTCATTATTGAGTAAAACATACCATAATTGATTAGTTTTTAAATATTTTCTTAAGTAGTTTTACATGTATTATTAAAGCATTTTTTTTAATATATTACATAAATGTATAAAGCAACCATAAAATGAAAATAAGTGAAATTGATAAAATCGAATTAGTATATATTCAAAATGAAGACTACAAAGCAATTAAAGATGTTATGGTTTCTGCATATTCTTCTATGCCCGAATCCTATTGGACAGAAGAAGATATTAAAAAATTATTAGATAAGTTTCCAGACGGACAAGTTGTAATCAAAGTCAATGGCGAAGTTGCCGGCTGTGCCTTAGCAATAATAGTAGATTATAAAGACTTTGACAAAAACCATACTTATAATGACATTACTGCCAACCTAACATTCGATTCTCATAAAAATAATGGCGATGTTCTCTATGGGATTGATATATTTATTAAACCCGAATATAGAGGACTCAGACTTGGCAGAAGATTATATGATTACAGAAAAGAACTTTGCGAAAAATTAAATCTAAGAGGTATTGCTTTCGGTGGAAGAATCCCTAACTATTATAAATATTCCAAAGAGATAAGCCCAAAAGAATACATAGAAAAAGTAAAAAATAAAGAAATCCACGACCCCGTTTTAAATTTCCAAATATCTAACGATTTTCATCCATCTCGAATACTCAAAGGATATTTGGAAGGTGATAAAGCTTCTAAAGATTTTGCAGTCCTACTCGAATGGGACAATATATACTTTGAGCAACCAATTAAAAAAGCAAGTCTTAAGAAAAAAGTAGTCCGACTTGGTCTTATTCAGTGGCAAATGAGACCTTATGACAACGTAGATTCTTTACTCCAACAAGTCGAATATTTTGTTGATGCAGTCTCTGGTTACAGAGCAGATTTTGCACTATTCCCAGAATTTTTTAATGCTCCTCTTATGGCAAAAAACAATCATCTAAGCGAATCAGAAGCTATAAGAGAATTATCAAAACACACCCCAGAAATTGTTCAAAAATTCTCTGAATATTCTATTTCATATAATATTAACATCATAGCAGGTAGTATGCCTGAGATGAGAGATGGAACCTTATACAACGTAGGGTATTTATGCAAAAGAGATGGTTCCGTAGAAAAATACGAAAAACTCCATGTAACTCCAGATGAAGTTAAAGTTTGGGGTATGCAAGGAGGAAGCGAACTCAAAGTATATGATACTGATTGTGGTACCATTGGTATATTAATTTGCTACGATTCCGAATTTCCAGAACTAAGTCGTTTGCTCGCAGATGAAGGCATGGATATCCTTTTTGTCCCATTTTTGACTGATACCCAAAATGGTTACTCCAGAGTACGCAATTGCTCTCAAGCAAGAGCCATCGAAAATGAATGTTATGTAGCAATAGCTGGCAGTGTTGGCAATCTTCCTAACGTCAATAATATGGATATTCAATTTGCCCAATCTATGGTGTTTACCCCTTGCGATTTTGCATTTCCAACCAATGGCATAAAGGCTGAAGCAACTCCAAACACCGAAATGATTTTAATCGCCGATGTTGATATTGACTTATTAAGAGAGTTAAATCAAATAGGGAGTGTTAGAAACCTAAGAGATAGAAGAACAGATTTATTTGAACTTAAAAAAAAGTAATCAAACAATTAAATTCATTTATGTTGAACCCTCCTATTATTTTCATACAAGAAAATAATATTTTCTTGTATGTTTATTATGTTTTAATTAATTTAACAAGATATAAAACCATAAATACAATTATTAAAAGGAATAAAAAATGAATCCAAAATTATTAAACTTATTGAAAATATTTGCTTTATTATTAATGATTGGAATACTTGCAAATTCCTGTTCCGAAGACTTGCTAAATGACACCGGCAATGACGACGACAAAGAGTTAAACGTAGATAACTTAATTGGTACTTGGAACTTAACAGCTGCATCTTACAATGGTGACAATGTTTTAAGTGAATACTCTTCGCTGTTCGGTAATATAGTATTATCAGCTAATGGCAATTGCTCAATTAATAACTCAGATGATATTTGGAGTTTAAATGTAAACAGCAAGTCAATGGTAGTTGGCGAATTTATTTTTACAAATATCGACTTTGACGGCTCTTCATTTACATGCACATATATTGATAATGAAGGAACTGAAAATAAAAGTATTAGTCTTACATTCCAATCCTAATCAGGAATAATCATTGCTATAATCACAAAATATCACATAACCCTAAACCCAGCCCTTGCTGAAGTTAACTGTGTAATTTGGTCGCAAAATTCCTCAACTTTTGTTACTGGTATTTCCGCTTTTATTTGAATAGAATCCTTATAATCTTCTTCAAATTTTATAGCATATTGACTAGTCAATCTTTTGATAACGTTGATGTCTTCGTAAGTGCAAAAAACTATAACCTCTTTGGTTATATCGACTTTTTCTGGTTCGCATATTTCTAATGTTAATTCGGCTGACTCGCCATAAGCCCTTGCCAATGGACCTTTCCCAAGTTTCGTACCACCAAAAAACCGAGTAACAACCACCAATATATCGGAATAATTATATTTTTTTATAGAAAATAATATTGGTTTCCCTGCCGAATTATTGGGTTCTCCATCGTCAGAATAACGATATTCCAAGCCACCATTCCCAATCCGATAAGCAAAACAATTATGCCTCGAATCATGAAATTCAACTTTGATTTTATCTAATTTTTCTAATGCTTCCTCTTTAGATTTTACAGGAATAGCAGTAGCAATAAACCTTGATTTTTTGACCTTGATTTCTTCTCTTTTCTGCTCTTTTATTGTAAAATAAAAATCTTCTGAGATTTCATTCGAATTAATTTCAATATTTTTATTTGTATCGTCCATTTAGTTTTCTTTTTTTATGCTCTGGTTAAATATTTTAGTCTTACTGGTAATATATTGATACAGTTCTATAAACTCATCTGTTGAAAGTTGCTCTGGTCTTTTGTCAAAAAATCCATTTTTATTTTCTTGTATTAATTTTTCATAAAAATCTTTTGAATAAGAAATAAGTATATTTTTTAATGAATTTGATAGTTTTTTTCGTCTTTGGTTAAATGCTGCTCTGGATATTTTTTGAAACTTTGGAAAATCAACCTTTTTCTCATCATAAAATTTAATTCTTAGCACTGCCGAATCAACATTAGGAGCAGGAACAAAACAAGTCCTCGGTACTTTTAACTCCTTTTTAGCATTGCCACAAACTCCAGCAGCCAAAGTTAAAATACCAAAATCCTTAGAATTGTGTTTTGCTATTATTCTATTAGCTAATTCCAATTGAACCATAATAACTACCGAATCAATATATTCAGATAGTTCAAACAGCTTGAAAAATATAGGACTTGAAATATTATAAGGTATATTACCAATTATTTTCAGTTTTCTATTTTTTTCTACTATTTCATTTTTTTTTATATAATCGTACAAATCAAACTTGAGAAAATCTTCTTTTATTAATTTCACGCTTTTATCATCGTTTTTTGCCGATTCTATATTATCTTTAAATATCGGATAATTCACCTCCAAATTTTCGATAGCTCTTTGGTCAACTTCTATTGCAAGATAATTAATATTTTCTTTGAGAATATATTCGGATAAAGCTCCAGTTCCCGGTCCAATTTCAATTACATAATCACCATCTTCTATTTCTAATAAATCAACGATTTTCTTGCAGATATTTTTATCTACAAGGAAATTTTGTCCCAACGATTTTTTTGCTTTTATTAGTTCCACATTAGCCTATTTTATCAAATTCGCTTTTAAGCAATTCGTATGCTTCTTCCATAGATTGCGACATAACCTTCATATCAGAAACTGTTGTCATAAAATTCGTATCTCCATTCCACCTCGGTACTATATGATAATGCAAGTGCTTCGGAACACCAGCTCCAGCGGCCGAACCAGCATTTAAACCAATATTATATCCATGAGGAGAAAATATCTTCTTTATCACTTCAACAGATTTTTTTAATGTATTATTTATATCAGCAAACTCATCATCTTCTAACATAATCAAATCATTTACCTCTCTAATCGGACAAACAAGTAAATGTCCATTATTATAAGGATACTTATTCATTATAATAATCGAATATTTTGAACGGAATACTACCAAATTCTCTTTGTCATCTTTTGATTTGACTGCATAAGAAATAAAAGTTTCCCCTTCTGGAAACTCGTTATTATCTTCAAATGATTGAATGTATTTGCTACGCCACGGAGACCATAATCTGTTCATGATAATATACTTTTGCTAAACTAATAATATGATTGATACAAAAATAAAAAAAGCACTTGAATAAATACTCAAGTGCTTTCGTTTTTTAATATTTTATCTAATTTTATATTCTTCTTTTTTTATCTTCTTAATATTTGAATGCCCAACGAACATCAAATCCAGCTTGAATAGCACTCACTCGCCAATCCTGCTTAGTTGATAAGTTAGTTATTCCAAAATTATAAGTTAAGTGTGGTACGACAATAATCTGTGAAAGGTTTATTGTATATTGTAATCCAACTTTTAAACCTAATCTGAAATTTGAAACATCTGCATCAAAATTTCTATCTACAGTTCTAACTTTTCCACCCTCTTCGAAAGTAACACCTGCAAATTCTTCAAGCTCTGGATTGTCTAAATATCTTTCATAATCTAAAAATCTTACTCTATCTTTATCCGGTCCTGTTATTTGCATTACTTGCTTATTTTCTACAGCTAAAGCAAAATCAATTGTCGGCCCAACTGTAACACCAATAGCTCCCGCAAAGTTAAATTTATATATAATTTCTGTAGCTATTAAATTATAAGTTAAGTCAATTGCATGTGTTACATCTGTTTTTAAAAGTACATCATCTACTAAAGAAGGTAATTCACCTTCTGTTGCACCAACTTCTAAATAAGCAGGCATAGTACTGTAAACAACTTTAGCAATAATAGATGATTTAGAACCTTTTATATCGCCAAGTGGATATTCACCAGTCATTCCAAAGAAAAATCCATTTTCATTACCTTCTGTAAAACTCGGACAAGGAGCTCCGCCATCATTTGCTGCAGGCTCTACTGTGTAGTCCGTAGAGTGCATTGACCTATTATATCCCAAGACTGGTCCAAAATAAATCACATCATTTTTTCTTTGAGGAGCAAGTGGGTTATCCTGTGCGAATAATGTATCGGCTCCAAAAGCAATGAGCAGAATCATAATACTCGTTGTAAACTTTTTCATTTATATTGCCTTTTATTTTTGAATTATTATTTTTTTTGTTTCTCTATTTATTCCGGATTTCATTTCTAATAAATAATTTCCGTTATTGACTGTGTTTAAATCATAATATATAAAATGATTTCCTTGTTTGAAAGTTTTATTTTGCACAATTGGAAAATAATTACCCAATATATCATATATTCCAATATTTACTGGTATTTCTTCTTCTATATTAATCGCAATTTTTAATGTTTTATTAACCAAATTATCAAAATTATCTAATTTATTGATTGTTGCTAATGTGATAAATCGCTGAGTAAACAAACAAATTTCTCCTATCTCACCCTTTATTTCTCTATATGCTGTCTCAAAACATCTATCTGAAAGTATCTCCAATGAAAAATCTATATCCCTTTCTATATGATAGAGAGTAAGCATTGAAAAACCTAAATACCATTTAGAACCCTCTTCTATAAAAAATTCTTTTTCAACAAACTCAATATACATCTTATTATTAGTGATAGTTGGTGTTAGAGAGTAAGATGTCCTATTTCCTTCTCCGTCTATTATATAAAACTCTATCGAATTATTGATATAATAAAAATTCTTTTCATCAAAATTAAGATTGATTGATAAATTCGTATAAACATCAGTATGTGTTGGAAACTCACCTGTAAAAATTTTATAAACCGTATCTTTTATTGAAAGTGTATCATACTCAACTACATCTATTATCATTTTACTTGTTACCGGCATAAGTTCCGCTTCTCTTTTTAGAGTTTCAGTCCTATTGTTCAACTCATCGAGTATCTCTAATTCTAATTCAATCGTACCGGTTTGTCCATTTATCATATTAGTATTAAATGCAAAATCTACTGCCTCTCCTGTCGCTACTGTGTATGGAGTTATCAAATCAGTTATTAACTCTGCTTCAAGTCCAGTATAATTTGTATCTATATTTATTATCGTTAATGGCAATGAGCTAACATTAGAATTAGTAAATCGCGCAGTTACTTGCCCATCAATACATGATTGCAAATCCGTACTTATAAATTCGAGATTAAAATCTAATGGTTCCAACGGAATTGCATCTAAACATATAGATGTAGTATCAATATGATAACCCAAGTTCACATCAAATTCACCAGAATTATTAATTATATATAATTCCTTTTGATAATTTCCAATCTTTAATGGTGTAAAATCTATTGCAATATCTAACTCTGTATTATCTGAATTATTAATCACATTGTTGTCATAAGATAAAATATCTGGATTAAAAACTATTGGGTCATCTATTATTGCAATTTCGCTTGAAACTCCATTTATATCAGTAAATGTAGTCGATGAGCCAACAACTCTATTTATCGTTGAGCTTTCGCTTCCTATTATTTCAACTATATTATATGTCAGTTTATGGAGCTTTCCTACTTTTAATTTTTGAACTTTTTGGTCGTCAGAGCAATATTCATTTATATTTATGTCGCCTGTGTAAGCCGAGCCAAGTACAGTAATTGAAAATGTTGTAAATTCATCTTTCTCATATTCATATTGATAATTTACTTCATAAGAAAAATCTCCTGCCTCAGTAGGTCTAAACAACAAATTATGATTTGTAGTAAAATCTTCTGCATAAAAATCATTTAATGTTTCAATATAGTCAGGAATAGAATTATCATTTTTAAACCAGTGAACATTCCTAATAGAAGCAAAATTAATGTCCGAACCAAAACTACCTTCGTTGGATATATCAAAAGGCAATTCTTTCTCATCTCCTAATCTTATTCTACCAAAATCGACAATAATATCTTGAAAATCCGGAGAACCACCTTCTCCCCTAATTTCTATAGTATCAATTAAATTATTATCACGTTCATAAGCTATAACTTCTATCGAATGCTCGCCTATCGATTGCGGATGATAATAAGCCGGAATTTCTATCAAACCATTTTTAACTATCATACTAAATGGAAAAAGTCCAGCTGTGTCTAATGTAAAGTGAGGATTTGGCTCAAATTCTACATGAGTTAAAACTAATTCCGTATTTCCCTTATTATAAAAACTGCCATATTTTAATTTATTATCTTTGACCAAAGTTTTAGGGAATACCTTGTCTTTTCCAATCAAATCTGGATTGATTACCTTTGCTTTTAATAATCCTAAATATGTCGAATTACAATCATATTCCACTTCATATAGCAAACTCAAATCATCTGATGAATTTTGAGTATCAAATGTAAAGTTTAATTCTAATGTGTCCTTTGGCAATAGTTTCAATGGAAATTTTAAATTATTAAGAGTAACCCTCGGGTCTTGAAACTCAATATATTCGATTGTAACAGTAGAAGAACCATTATTTATTAGGTATGTCGATTGAGATTGAACCTCGCCTAATTTCATCGTTCCATAATCTATATCAGATTCATCATCTTGAAAAACAAGATTAATCCCTAAATGATTATAGGTAAATCTTTTCCCATTTCCAAAAAAGTCATGGTATTCGAGAATAAGTATTCCATCTTGCGTTATATCTTGTACATCAGCTCTAAATTCTATAAACTTACTGTCATAATCTACTTTTGTAAACGTAAAATCAAAATTCACTTGTTCAACTATTGATACTTCACCAACCCCACTATCAAAATCAAATGTAGAATCTATTATTGTGCCTCTAACTCCTCCGCATGACTCTTTCCAACTAATTTCTGGAGCAATGTCATCATTAAGTGTTAATAATGAAGAACCCAATATTTGAGAATACGAATCATAAATCCCAGCACCAAACAATACACCATTAAATTCTCCTTCATCTGAATGCAATAAATGTGTCCCTTCGTTTATATTAATTATAGTATAATAAAACTCTGAAATACCAACATCTTTTCTAAATGGTTTAATAGTTTCAACAAGTACTCCATCTAAAGTAAGTGTTTTTATTGCTTCCAGATTTGCACTTACATACATATAATGATTTTCATACTGATAATCTGAAACCTTAACATACTTTCCATTTACATTATTATAAATAGGAGAACCAAATTCATTTTTAGAAATCGTATGAAATATTATAGTGTTTACATTTCGCTCTACTGGTGTAATTATAGCATAAGAAGGGTCATAATATACATTTATATCTGATGGGTCCAATGCCGTGGTGTCCCTTCCCATAAATTGTGCTACAATTATGTTTTTATCAGCAACCCACTCTGCTTGCGATTGAATATTATCAAAAAATAAATATCCACCAGAAGCATTAATCGTATAAATTTCTTCTTTATTATCATAAGTAACCCTGAACGAAGTGTTATTCTCTGTTGCTACAACTTTGAAAAATGATTTGATATGATTGCTACCAGATTTATCATAAGTCCAAGGAGCTGTATAATACTTCTTCCCACATTTATCCGTGGGCAAAAGCATCTCTACTAAATGGTCTTTCGAATCGCCGTTGGCAGAGTAACGAGGTGGAATAGAACCTCTCATGTGTCCGCTAATAACGCCAATAGGTTTATCACTTTTTATTCGAGTACCAGTCAAGTCCGAACCACCTTTTACTCTACTATCATCTGATTGAACAAAATATGCTTCACCCTTGTTTAGTATCAAATCAAAATCAAATTGATTACCCAAATCTGTATCAGCTTCTAATCTAAATGAAATATTTGTATTATCTTCATTTGCAATTACTAAAAATTCTCCTCTTCTTACATCCACTTCATTCACATTGCCACCCTTAACATCAGAAACGTAATAATCATTACCACTATTTACAGTAAAATATTCATTGCCCCAATACTTAGACGGAACTGCAGTAAAAACATCTGATGACATCTGATAAAAAGCATTATAACAATAAACTGACAAAGGATTTTCAGCCTTTATATCAAATATTTTATTTGTTTTGCCTGAATTCTGAATTTCAAAATCACCACCAACTTCTGCACTCAAATCAATCGAATAGGAAGTATTCGATGGAATATCTTTAGTTATAACAGAACCATCAGGAGTAGTTATCCTTACTCTATTTTTCGTTGTAGAAGAAATTATAATCTTAAAATAATCCTCCGAATTATCAGTATTCTCATTTTTCATAAAACCCAATATAAAGTGCCTTCCTTCGAAAGATGAACTTCGTTTAAAAGGTATATCTTCCACCTGCGAAAACAATTCACTTGTTAGGAAGATTAAGAATATGAATAATGGAAATTTCATAATTATTAAATTATAAATTGATTTTAAAACGCATTAAGTTAATTAATTTTAGAGAAATAAACAAATTTTTACTGTCTTTTATTATTAATATCTTTTTTGATTTTTTGTGGTTTGGAGTCATCCCACCTAAATTTTGGGAGATAATAAGACTTAATTTCATTTATCAAAATATCTTCTGGAAAATATTCTCCCTGATTATTTCCAAGCCAAATTATATCCTCTGGCTTCTCATTTTCAAACTGAATTACTATGTCATCACTCGCATTCCTTGCTATTCCGTCTCCACCATCTTCGTTGAACATAAAATATAAACTTTTTGAATTTCCAAAAGTCTCTATTGTATTTATCTTCCTATCTTTAAAATTAACTTTTATCTCGTCGCCTAATAACTGATTAATTCTATTTGTAAAAGTAGTATCATTTTTTGATGATGAAAACGAATTTCCTATCGAGTGGATTAATTCTAATTCCTTATTTTTAAAGTATATCCTGATCGTATCGCCAAATATCTGAGTAGAATCAAACCATATAACAGGTGAATTGATTAACTCAATATAATCCTTATCCTTATAATAAATTGCGTTTTCAGCCTTTGCTTTTACATCATTTTTATATATCTCAACAATACCATTAAATAAGTATCGCTCATTTCCTTTCTCTCTATATGCTTCCATTACCCTACTGCTTACCTGCATCGTATCAAATAATACTTCTCCATTTTCTTCCAATGTGTCTATTTGAATAAGCAATGGCTTCCCTGTCGAATACGAATAATTCTTGCTCGGATAATTATTTACTGTATCAGCATATAATATCGAATTCGAATATTTGCCTTGGATTTTTACATTCCCATAAGCAAAAGAATCTTCAGATTTTTTATTATACTTCAAACTATCCGAATAAACTATCGAAGAATCATTTTCGATTTTAATATTACCATGAAAATCTGCAATATTTTTCTCCGAATAATAATATCCCTTATCTGCAATCAAATATGTAGTTAGATTTTTTATTTCTACACTATCAAATGTTTCTGATACTTTTGCATTTCCATCGTAATCCGCAGCTGGAGTTATTAGCGTCAAATCATCTTGATATAAAATAACATTTCCCTTCAAAGAACTTTTATTTTTATTAATGAACAGCTTAGCGTATTTGCAATTTATCTCAACATTATTTTGAAACAATTTTACGTTTTCGTAGTATTCCCTTATAGGACCACTTTCAGAGCTAGAACCCTCTATTCTGTCCGCGTAATATTTCGCTCCACTACCAGTCTCTTTATTGTAAAGAGAATTTGTGGAAAGCAATAAAAATATTATAAAGCATATAGCCGTTAATACCGAAGTATATGTATTTGTTAATAATCTTTTCATATATATAGACCAAATAAATCTATTTTTGTAACACTATTTAATACAATAAATAAATTATTTGTAAATAAAAATTACTTTTTAATAATACAAATTACTAAATAATGAAAATAATTCCTGCACTCATATTAATTTTTTGTTTAAACACTTTTAATTCTTTTGCCCAAATCGAGTCGAAAATGAAATTGGCATACTCTTATTTTGAACAAGGGGACTATGAAAACTCCGAAAGAATGTTCGACGACATCTATCAAAAATATCCTAATTCTATGGAAGCATTACTCGGTTTGACTACAAGCCTTGACCGTCAAAGCAAATATTCTCAAATCGTAAAACTATTAGAATCAACAAAAATCGAACACGAATTAATACCGATTACCTTAGCTGAGATGTACTGGCGTACAGGGATGATGAAAGAAGCAGAAGATTTGTGGGAAAAAACTATAAATAAATACCCAAAAGACATCAGCATTTATAATAAATTATATGATTCCTTCATAGAACTCCAATTATTTGATAAAGCCATATCAAGCTTAAAAACCGGAAGAAATAAATTAAACGACCCAAGACTATTTACCGACGAAATAATAAAACTATTAATTGCAGTCGGAAATTACAAAGACGGAATAGAAGAAATATTAAATGATTTATATGTTAAAAGAAATCTACCCAATACACAGGGAAGAATTTATGCACTTATCACAACCGAAGACGGAAATAAATACATAAAACAAAGATTAGAAACAGAAGCAAAAGATAAAAACGATAATATCCTAACACAGACCGTTTTGGGTTGGTACTATCGAACAGTAAAAAATTATAAAGATGCCTTCGAACTATTTATTAGATTAGATGACTTAAAAGGAGACAAAGGAAGAACTATCTACAATTTCGCAGAAGAGTCAAGGAAAGACCGCCATTCAGAAATAGCAAAAAAAGCCTACGAACTTATAATTGACACTAAAAAATATCATAAATATCGAAATCAATCAATTTATGGATATGCCCAAACATTAGAGCAAATAATGAAAAATGGGGACATTATCAAATCAGAAGATGTTATGAAAATTATTCAGCGTTATGAAATAATAATTAACACCAATACCGGTCCCAAAGCCCAAGCTGATGCAAATTATAGGATATCACAACTATATAAACATTACCTAAATGATAATGAAAAATCAAAAATACATCTATTAGAACTGGTTAATAAATACATGAACTACGAAACCGGACTAAAAGCAGCATTAGACCTATCAATGATTTACCTTTTTGAAGATAACCTAAAAAAAGGTATAGAAACTTTAATTTCAATGAAACAAAAAGCAAAGAAAAAGTTTAGTGATTATAAAAACAAAGCAGATTTCCAACTTGCAAAATTATATTACTACTCCGGCGAAATCGACTCTGCAAATGCCCTGTTTATCGAGCTGAGTGGAAAAGTAAAAAGTTCTATAGGAAACGATGCAATAGATTACGCATTTTTCTTAGATAATAATAAAGACTTCAGAGACATGATAAAAGCCTACGCCAAAGCTGAGTTATATGAGCTAAAAGGAGATAAAAAAATAGCAATGGAAATATATGATGATTTAGCTAATAAAAATAAAAAAAATGAAATTTCACGTAAAAGTCAATTAAACTATTGTCATTATTTATATGAAACCAAAGACTATGACCAAGTGATAAACCGTTTAGAACTCTTCATAGACGACCAATTTGACTTTATCGAACTCGACAAAGCAATTATTCTTTTAGCAGACTCTTATTATAAAAAAGGGGAAGATAAAAAAGCAATCGAAACACTAACAAAAATATTAATCAACAATCCTAATTCTATTTATATTCAAAAAGTTAGAGATAAAATTAGATATTTCAGAGGCGAAAGCTAAGCCTGATGAATTACATGCTTAACAATTCCTTGTATCTCAAACTGCCACATAGGAAATATTTCAATAGGCAAAAACTTCTCATTCGCAGAAAATAAATAAGATTTACCCTCAATAATCCTAAATGTTTTTACAGTTAATTCGCCGTTAAGCGATGATATTATCACATCTCCATTCGAAGCTTTATTTGTAGAACGAACAATTAGCAAATCTCCATCAAAAATATTTTCATCAATCATCGACTCACCATTTACCTTAACCATAAATGTTTCATTCGGAAATGGTACTAAAATCTCATTCAAATCAACAGTATCTAATTGCTCAAATTCCGTAGCCTTATTATTAACTTTTAATTTAGCGTTTAGTATCGGTGCTTCGAAGCTATATTTATATTTTAATTCTAATTTGCTGTTTACTCTCATACATTACTTTTATTTACTCTTTAATCAATTTCAGATTATATCTGACCCAGATAATATCTGTTCAAGATAATTTCTGTATCGGATAATTTCTTTGACAGTTCAATCCTAATTCAGAAATTAACTAAACAAATAATATGCCGAAATCAAAGAGAATGGATAATTTTAGTAACCGTACCGATTATCTTATAGTTAATCTCATCGCCCATATTCAAAGGCAAAAAACTACCCTTATGAGACTCAAGAAACTCCTCCCCATCTATATTTCGATAATATTTGACAGTAACTTCATTGTTTATAGTTGTTAATACAATTTTGCCATCAGTCGGCTCTATATGAGTATCAACGATTAATATATCACCATCGTTAATTCCTGCCATTTTCATATTATCACCAGTTACTTTGGCGAAATATGTCGCATTCGGATGCTGAACTAAATATTCGTTCAAATCTATCATCTTTTCTATATCATTATCAACAGGTACAGGAACCCCCGCCGAAACTGACATCGAAAATAAAGGTATTTTTGAATTTGAATGTGGCTCAAACCCTATGATTTCTACTTTTTGCATAATCCCCCCGGATTTTTTGAGTAGTTATTAAGTATTTATTATAAATTTATTTATGCTTTGGTTTGTAATATAATAAATATTTTTTATTTAACCATAACTATTAGACTTACTTGAAATAAATTATACTTTTTATATAGCTTATGTAATTATTTTTATACTATTGGGAATATAACAGAAAATATTAAATTAATTAAAATAGAATATTCAAATATGATCCATATTAGTCATTTTAAATTCTGTTTGTAAATCTTTAAACCCTACCACCCCAAAGCGAAAGTATAAACCGTACAAGGTCTTCTTGCAATGGCTCTAACGCAAGTTTACTCACCCATACAAAAAGAGACACCGAACCTAACAATACTATCAGCCCAACAGCAATCTTTAATTGAAACGAAAGTATAAATATATTTGTCTGTGGTGCCACTCTTGCCAACAATGCCAACGATAAATTTGTCAAAAATAATGAAACCAGTATCGGAGATGACATCTTTACTGCCAATATAAATACCGTTGTCGAACCCTTCATCAGCAAATCCAATGTAGTCTCTGTAATCTCAAACTGAGTTAAAGGCACAGCTTTTACACTCAAATAAATTCCTTCTATTAAATAATGATGACCATTTATTATGAGGAATATCATCAAAATAATTAACTCTTTAAATCCACCCATCAATGATGGCGACCCTGCATCTCTATCAAACAACAATGAAGTTTGATAACCCATATCCAAATCAATCAATCCACCCGCCATCTTAGCAGCAAAAAATACAAAATTCGCAGCAAATCCAATTAATAACCCTACAAGTAATTCTTTAAATACTATCGGTACTAAATTCCATAAATGAAAATCAATAGCAGGTGTTTCTTGGTGATAAGCATGTGTAATAACAGTGGCCAAAATAACCGAAATCATTATTTTAACTTGAGTAGGAATAGACGATGATTTGAAAAATGGTGCAGAAATAAATATACCAGTTATCCTAATAAATATTAAAATCCCTATTATAAATTTTTCTAAAAAGTATAGTATGGTTGCGTCATCTACCATTTGTTATTTATCAACCTTATTGAAGTGTACCCACCGTTACAATCATATTAAATAATTCGATTGTAAATGTCTTTAAAGTGGAAATCATAAAAGGCAATAACAGCACAGTTCCTAAAAATACAGCTAATAATTTTGGTACAAACGTTAATGTTTGTTCCGAAATAGTAGTAGCTGCCTGAAATACTGAAATAGCCAAACCCACAACTAAAGATATTAACAAAAGTGGCCCACATATTATTACAACATAATAAAAAGCATCTCTTACTATTTGCATTATCATTTGGTCAGTCATTTTTATAATCCATTTTATTATTTAATTTTATATTATTTCATTATAATCGTAGCTACTGCTGAAGAATACTCTTCATCAATGAGTCAATTATCAAATTCCACCCATCAACAATAATAAATAGCAATACTTTAATCGGCAACGAAATCAACTGCGGAGGCAATAGAAACATACCAAGCGACATTAAAGTAGAAGCAATAATCATATCCAACACTAAAAAGGGGACAAATATCAAAAATCCTATTTGAAACGCCGTTTTTAACTCACTTATAGAAAATGCAGGTATAATTGCCCAAATTGAAACATCCTCAACATCATTAGGTTTGTCTCCCCCACTAAGCTTAATAAACAATCCCAAATCTTCCTCTCGGGTATGCTTCAGCATATACTCCCTAAAGGGTTTTATAATCTCCTCCATAGCCTTATCTTGATCTATCTCTTCCCTGAGATACGGCTGGATTCCATTCGCATTAGCCTGATCAATGACAGGTTCCATTATAAAAAATGTTAGAAACAGTGCTAATCCAGTCAAAAGCTGATTAGGTGGTTGAGTAGTAGTACCCAATGCCTGCTTCAAAAAGTGAAATACTACGATAATTCGAGTAAAACAAGTCATCATTACCAAAATCGAAGGAGCTAATGACAATACTGTAAGCACCGCAAGGATTTGCAATGTTAGTACTACGTCATCTTGAGTTTCCGCTTCATCAATCTGTACAGACAACTTCGGAACTGTAAGCCCCTTCGTCGCAGGTACTGACTGCTGTGCAGTAACAGGTTGCTCACCTAATAACATTATAAATATTACAGAGAGCAATAAAATTGTCTTCTTTATATAATTTTCAGCCATTATACTTCATTTTATGAGTATATAAAACACATTTAAAATACTCACAATAGAAATGCCAAAACTTAAAAAACCTTGATTTTTAAATTATTCCACAATATTATATTATCCCAACTGTTCAATATGATACTTCTCAAATTCAATTGAATATATAGAGCCAATATAGAAAAAAGTCGTAATCTTGTATTTTTCCTTTGATAACCTACTACCTTTGTCATCTTGAGCATCCTCCCCTGTCATCTTGAGCGTAGTCGAAAGATAAACAACCATTCCCTTTTGAAAATCACCGTCTTTCAGAGCGAAGCGAAGAATCCAGTCTAAAACTTTAAAATCTCCGATTTTATCCTTTTCAAAGCTCCAAACCCTCCATAGATTGAATAAGATGATTTTTCAAATATTATACTTCTTTTTGGTGTTATTATAGATTCTTCGCTGTGCTTTAAATGATGAGGATGATGTTATGTTCATCTGATTTAACAAGGGGTTGCAAACCCTTGTTGTATGTGGGAGTTAATCTTCTGAAGTCTCAAACCTTCGGAAGGATAAATCTCAATAAAAATAAACCTAATTCTTTATAAATTTCCCTGAATACACATGCTCCCCTTCTACATTTATATTATAATAATAAGTTCCTGTATTTAATTGCTTTATGCTCACAGCTTCATATACATTCCCCAATGCCGTTGAACTCAATTTTGAATTTATTTTCACTCGCCCTAATATGTCCACCACCTGTATATTATGCTCCCTAAATTTTTTATCTTCTATCGCAAATAATATACGCCCCTCCTCTTCACGTTTTCGTACTAATCGCTTCGGCTTCAACTCTTCTGCTGATGAATTTGGGTCTTCTGGTGTTGTGAATGTGCATACTTCTGACCAATCACCTGTTTTTTTTACATCATCAGGCGAATTTTCTACGGTTAGCCCCCTGCCTTTCCAATAATATTGGCGAGAATAGTCTAAGCTACTTACTATATAATGTGGGATAAAACGTCTCTTATGATGGGATGTGTCTATAAATTCTTCATCTCGGGATATTATAAATTCATAGCCGTTTTCGTATTTGCCAACTTCTAATTCTAAATGTGCAGCATTTTGTTTTAATTTGCTACCGCACTCTGGACCAACTGTACCTAATTTCTGGATTACATCGTGCTCGTCGAAAAAGTCTCCCTCGTATTTATATATCCCAAAAAATCCTGTCCCTATTATCGGTGTGCGTCCTGCCCAACCTACCTTTAGTGTCAATGCAAATGTTTCACCCGATAGTGTGTCATTGCCCTCTACCAAATCTCTTTGCCAGGTCTCCCCTCCATCATTTGTGATATATAATATTCCGCTACCGCCACAAGCTACTCCGCAATATTCATCTACAAATGATATATCTTGCAATCCTCTCCAGGGTTTATCTTCTGCTCGTAGTTGCTCTTTCCAAGTATGCCCTTTGTCCGTTGTTTTGTATATTACGCTATAATTTTTTGATGCTTCACCTGTTAGTTTACCACCTGCTATCCAACCAATGCTATCTGTTAAAAAAAACATTTTTGTGCCGTGCATATTCATTAAATTACTTTTTATCCATGTTTTCCCTTTGTCGCTTGTTCCCCAAAATTGACCATAACTATTGCTCTTACCGTCTATATTACCTTTGTATGTTCCTATATAATCATTTATTACAGTTCCAGCTGTTTTTGTTCCAGGCAATGACCAGGGGATTGTATCCCACGTGTCCCAACCGTCTCGGGTATAAAACATCTCGAGTGTTTGATATACTATACCTATTGTATCATCAAACATTTCTATCCTACTGGGAGTGTTTTTATTATTCAATTGTATTGTATCTAAAAATGTTAAGCCTCCATCATCTGAACGTTTGATTTCTCCTGTTTTATATAATACATAATAAAAATTTTCTGTTGCTTGACCATCACGAACATAAAAGGGTTTAGGATATTCTTCTCCTAAATGCCTAATTTCGTCATTAACAGCAAACCATGAATTTCCAGCATCTGTGGACCAAACTGTTTCTAACCATGAACCATCAGCTTGGGTTATTATACAATTTACTGAATCAGGACAATCAATCGAGTGAATTATATCTTCATGATTAATACTTCTATCATGCTCGTAATCCCAAATTCGTTTCCAAGGGCTTTCTGCATTAACTATTTGCACTAATAAAATAATTAAGATAATTATTGATAAATGTTTCATCTCGTTTCCTCTTTTTTTGTTATAAGTTTATTTTTTAGACACTTTAATTTATGAAAAAGTTACATTTATTTTATAAATAATATTACAATACTTTTAAAACAACCTTCCGAAGGTTTGATTGTAAGGATAATATATTTCCTCCCCCCCCCATTCCCCTACTCCAAATACCCACAAAAAAAGAATATAAACAACTATTAAATAATGTTTTGAATTATAAATAATTATTGCTTAATTTTGTAATTACATTTTTTACAAAGAAGGAAAAAGTTTTTGTATCAATGTAACTTAGTTGCTTCATTATTGTTTTAGAAGCATATTAATTAACCAGATTTTTTTATAATATATTTAATGGCTTATTAAAATGGCAAACGACTTCAGCAGAATGAGAAATATAGGTATCGCTGCCCATATTGACTCTGGAAAAACAACTCTCACAGAAAGAATATTATTCTTTACAGGGAAAATACATAAAATCGTAGAAGTTCGCTCAAAAGATGGCGACGGTCCTACTATGGATTCTATGGATTTGGAAAGAGAGAAAGGTATTACTATCCAATCAGCTGCTACTTATTGCGAGTGGAAAGACCACAAAATTAATATTATTGACACTCCCGGACACATTGACTTCACTGTAGAAGTTGAAAGAGCTTTAAGAGTCCTAGACGGTGCTGTTTTAGTATTATGTGCCGTTGCTGGTGTCCAATCCCAATCTATCACCGTTGATAGACAGATGAAGCGTTATAAAGTTCCAAGAATTGCCTTTATAAATAAAGTAGATAGATCTGGCTCAAACCCCGATAAAGTTATCCAACAATTAGGCGAAAAACTTCACCTAAATCCTGTTATGCTTACTATGCCAATGGGATTAGAAGAAAAATTTGAAGGCGTTGTTGATTTGCTAAATATGAAAGCTATTTTTTATGATGGCGAATCAGGCGAAGACTTAAGAATTGAAGAAGTTCCTGCTAATTTATTAGAAGAAGCACAAACTCGTAGATTACATTTGATTGAAAAAGTTGCTGATTTTGACGACGATATCGCTGAAAAATTCTTAGGCGAAGAAGATATCTCAGCAGAAGAATTAGTGCCAGTAATCAGAAAAGCAACAGTTGATTTGAAATTAGTTCCTGTTTTTGTTGGTACTGCTAAAATGAACAAAGGTATTCAAACACTCTTAGACGGAGTAAACGCATACTTGCCAACTCCAAGCGATATTGACAATTATGCATTAGATGTTGAAAAAGATGAACAAGAAATAACTCTAAAAACTGACGAATCTTTACCACCAGTTGCTTTGGCATTCAAATTAGAAGATGGTAAATACGGTCAATTAACATATATGAGAATCTACCAAGGTATAATTAAAAAAGGTGATTTCATATTCAACTCTTCTAATAAGAAAAAATATAAAGTACCCCGTCTTGTAAGAATGCACGCAGATGAAATGGAAGAAATTACAGAAGCTGGAGCAGGAGATATTATAGCAATGTTTGGTATAGATTGTTCTTCAGGTGATACCTTCACTAACGGCGACCACCTCTATTCTATGGAGTCAATGTTTGTTCCTAACCCAGTTATCGAACTTACAGTTAAGCCAAAAGACAAATCAGGTCAAGTGAATTTCTCGAAAGCATTAAACAGATTCCAAAAAGAAGACCCAACCCTAAGAGTAGCAAGAGATGAAGAATCTGGCGATACAATTATCAAAGGTATGGGCGAACTTCACTTAGAAATTTATGTAGAAAGAATTAACCGTGAATATGGCGTTGAAGTTATCGTCGGAGAACCTAAAGTAGCATACAGAGAAGCTATTACTCAAGCAGTTGATTTTGACTATACTCATAAAAAACAATCAGGTGGTTCTGGTCAATTTGCACGTGTAGCCGGTAATATCGAGCCATTACCATTAGACAGCAAAGAACCTTACGAATTTGTAAATAAAATTGTCGGTGGTTCTATTCCTAAAGAATATATTCCATCTGTTGACAAAGGTTTCCAAGAGCAACTCAAAGAAGGGGTATTGATTGGCCAACCAGTTGTCGGAGTTAAAACTCTTATAAACGACGGTTCTACTCACCCAGTCGATTCATCTGACAGAGCATTTAATATCGCTGCAAAAGCCGCTATTAGAAAAGCTGTTAATCAATGTAAACCAGTTATCCTTGAACCAATCATGGCTTTAGAAACTGCTGCACCAGAAGAGTTCCAAGGTGTAATAATAGGTCAACTTAACCAAAGACGTGGAATTATTATCAATACTGCAATCGACAATGGTTATGTTACAGTTGAAGCTGAAATTCCACTTAAAGAAATGTTCGGTTACTCTACTGATTTGCGTTCAGCAACCCAAGGTAAAGGAGAATTCTCAATGGAATTTGCAAAATATGCTCAAGTTCCTAAGTCAGTTCAAGAAGAAATTATCAAAGAATACCAAGAAAATAAAGACAAATAAAAATAATTCTTTCACTTAAGTATTCTATAAAAATTTACTCTCAGCTTTAATTAGTTGAGAGTTTTTTTTTATTTTTAAAATTTTTAAAAATAAAAAAAACCTATATTAGTCTCATTTGTAACTATTTATTCAAAGCAGGACAAGTATGAAAAATCTATACATCTTATTCAGAAAATATGCAATTTCAATCAAAGATATTCCACTACTTGGAATGAGACTTATCTTAGCAAATGTATTTTGGACAACCGGTATGGAAAAATGGAATAATATAGAGGGAACGATTTGGTGGTTCGAAAATAGCTTAGGTATCCCCTTCCCTACTTTTAATGCCTATATGGCTGCAGGAACAGAACTCATCAGTGCCGTTCTACTATTATTAGGATTTGCTACAAGATTAATTTCTATTCCTTTAACATTTGTTCTAATCATAGCAATGATGACCGTACACTATACTAATGGCTGGCTTGCAATAGCATCAAGTATTTCCCCAGAAGTCGCCGAAAGACTAAGCCGAGCAAAAGAAATCTTAAAAGAAAACGGTAATTATGATTGGCTAACTGAAACAGGCTCTTTCGTAATACTAAACAACGGAGTAGAATTCGTAGTAATGTATATAATGTTTTTATTAATCCTTTTGTCCTCTGGTGCCGGCAAAGTAAGTATTGATTTCATTATAAATAAATTTTCAAAAAAGTAAACTAATATTCAATATGCTACCGATTATACAATTACTCACTTGCCAATCAAATATTTATTGCTATATTCACGATTATAATTAAGCGTTTCAATAGAAACAAGTTAGCAATAAACTTATAACTACAACCCAAAAATGGAAGATACTAATAATAATAATTTACATAATTCTGAAGAAGGAAAATACCGAATATTCGAATTATTCACCGAATCAATAGGATATTTGCGAATTGTTTTGACTCCGCTCATGATTGGATTAGTAATCGGTGCAGTTGTATATTTCACAGACCCAACAACAATTAGACTTATTCTTGCAATCGCAATAGCAATATTAGGTCTTGTTATAGGTATTATTTGGGCAAATAAACATTGGAAAGGAAATGGAACTATGAGGTTTATTTCCAGAATTAATGCAACACCTGATTTAGACAATCCAGAAAAAAGTGATAAACCAATATAACATAAATACCGTTTTAAAAACCAGATTTCACCCCTTAAGCTAAAACAAAAACCCTCAGTTAAAAGAATAACTGAAGGTTTCTAATTCTAAAATTATACTTATATTATATCTATCTTTATACTTTCTCTAACTATACAACAAATTTATAAGTGTCTTAAAATAAATTTAATACTTTCTAATTTATTTTATTTACCAATAAATTTCAACTCCCTTATCGAAGTAGATTTTTCGGAATTAGTATCAAGCGAACTTCTACTTATAAATTTATTTACTAAAATATTTTCATTTTCAATTTGAAAAATAGTTTGATATTTATAATGTTCAAATTTTTTTGATTTAAAGTAATAAAAACTATCAACATTTAAGTATAATGAGTCGCGTTTAGTATAATAGTTTCCATATTCAATCCCACCACATGAACGATGCTTAAATCTATCATTTTCAAGTAGAATAAGCGTATCTCCAATAGTAAAATAAGAATTTAAAAAAGTACTATTATAAAAAATTTTGATTTTATTTTTAGGTTGCGAAACATAATAACCTAAAGATAGATTATAATTTACAGTTTTTGTACAACCAATAATAAACATAATTATTAAAATTTTTAGTAAAATATTAGTTATTTTTAATATAACTGAGTGTTTTGTCATTGTAATTATTTATCATATTTTTTAAAGAATCAATGATATTATGCGTTTTAACATCTGTTGTTAAATTTTTTGATTTATTACAAAGATTAATCAAGTAAGATTTATTATTTTCTGAAATCAAAATATTATCTGTTTAAAATGGATTATTGAAACAAATTTATGTTAGAAGAATAATAAACCAATGCGTATATATTCGCTGCAGGCACAGAAGGATTATTATAAATCAGTTACTTTTAGGCACTAAACTAAGAAAGAGACAAAAATATTTTTAAATTATTGTTAAAAGTTTTCCACTTTGCCAATATTAATTTGTTCGATTTCTGATTTATTTTTAATATTGAGAATATAGAGCTTGAATATTAACTTGTTCTAATTAGCAAATATTAGTATAAAATAGAAAGAGCAATTTTGTCTGTTAACTTTTAATAAAAAAAAACCTCAGTTAAAAAATAACTGAAGGTTTCTAATTCTAAAATTATACTTATATTATATCTTTTTTATACTTTCTAAATTCTTACACTACAAATTCATAAGTATCTTCAAATAAATACAGGATATCACCTGGAGTCAGATTAGCTTGAGATGCCGCCGCATATTCTTTAAAATTTGATTCAACCAATGTTTTCAGCTCAATAAGTGCTTCATCAAAAGTTTCTATTGGTGCATTTTGAACCCCACCTAAAGGATGGCTTTTATCATCAACTTGAATACTATTCTCCAACTTATCCAAAGCCGTCAATAGTATATCTTTCTGCCAATTCGCCTTATTTACACTTACCGGTTTATTCCCACTGGTATTCTCTGATTTATCAATTATCTTCGATTTTGGCTCATTTGGGTTCTTTATGTTCAACGCATCTAGCAAAAATGGGTCAAAACTCATTGATTGGTCTCTTGATATATTTCTTACTTCCATGATTATTTCCTTTGGTTTTCATAATGTTATCAAGTATAATTCAATCTATATGCCAATCCATTTTTTTTACTATTTTTTAATAGAGATATCACATATTTATAATCTAAAATGACTACAATTTATGTACACTTAAAAAGTATAAAACAACGCTGAATTTGGTATAATCCCTGCAGAATAACTATTTTCTAATTGATAGTAATCATCATAAATATAAATGTTCCCATCACTCTGATAATCTTGAACATCAAACATTATAATCTTATCTCCATGAATTTCAAAATTATTAAAAGCAGTAAACTTCTCTGGTTTCTCAATAAGTTTAGTTGCTGTTCCACCTTTAAATTCATATAAAGTAGAATTTCCCCAAACTCCCAAATCAGACAATACATATAAAGTATTATTGTTAAATTCAATTCTACCACTATTTTCAATTTCCCAACTATTAACAAAACTATTATCTATTAAATTATACTCAGAAATTCCCTGACCAACCATTTTGTTCTCCGTATCGTCCCATTTCCCAATATTTGATATATAATACTTATTATTCGTCTCGTCTATTTCAATATTCGAAGGATTAAACTTAGTACTTACCTTAACCGTTTCCGATGAATTCAAATCAATAATATATAAAGTAGCTCCATTTTCTACTCCAACCACTCCCTTAGCAGAATTAAGAACATATATCTTATTATTATATATTTCAAAATCCTCTGGGTTTGGTCCAGTCTCATACTCTCCCAATAAATTATAATTATCCAAATCATAAGTATAAATTTTGTTACTATCTAAGCCACATACAAATAAAGTATTATCTACTATCTTTAGCCTTTTCGGAAAAGTACTTTTAGAAAGTGTAATTGACCCAAGACTCTCACCATTTTGTAAATTGATAATTTTTACTATATCAGAGCCACTAACCGAAATAAAAGCCTTATTTTCATACTTAATTATTTTCTCAGCAACATCGCCCAGATTGAAATTATTTAGAGCTTCAAAGAATTGTGATGTAACCGTGTTTTTATCTAAGTTTACTAACGATAGAGAAGCATTATTTGCTTTCCACCCACCTTGGTTCAATACATACAAATAGTTGCCACTTTCTAAATTTGGCAATCCATTACCAGCATCATTTTTATCATCGTCTGAACATGAGCTAATAATTAATGGTAAAATGAGTAATAAAAATAGTTTTTTCATCTAAAAAATCCTAATAATTGATTAAAAAAGTAATTATAAAATGTCTTCCCGGAGTTGGATAATTCCTAATAAATTCATTTTCATTATCAAATAAATTTTTTATATCCATTTTTAATTTTGATTTCCTGTCTAATATTTCCACATCATAAAAAATAAAACAATTCATATTTCTGATTTCAGGTATAATATATTTCGGATTAGAACCCGGCAAATAGTACCTATCGCTATTATATAAGTAATCAATACCAAAATAAAAATCATAGAATTTATAGTCCAAATAAGTTGAAAAAATATGATTAGGCATATAAGCCAAATCAGTATTAAAATGAATGTCATTCCTATAAGAATTCTTACCAATTTGATAAGTATAATTCAATTTAAAATTCAAATTCTTATAAGTGTAACTTTTAGTAACATCTATTCCATAAACTTCCGTTTGTCCAATATTATCAGATGAAAATTCTATCGGACTACGAGCTACAGACTGTATTTTATTTTTAGTAGATTCATAAAAAACATTAACAGAAAATTCTATGTTGTCTATATAACTATTATTAATTTCCAAATTGATTGATTGACCATTTTCTGGCTCCAAATCTTCATTACCATATCGGAAATAATACAATTCATTAAATGATGGCAACCTATAATTATCAGAAAAAGAAAGTTTAAATTCAGTGTCAATATCCTTTATTCTTTCAATAATTGAAATAAATGGTGAATATTTTACATTATAATCATCAGATTTAAATCCACGTATCCCTATCAAACTACTCAAAGAATGAACTTCATTATTCAATAACTCATTTTCCAGATTAACTGAAATAGCAAAATTGTTTCTAAAAATATCATTATTTCTCAAATCAAAATTATCACCATTTAAACCCGCATTCTCATACTCAATTTTCATTGAAAAGTACGAATCTATATAACTGTCAAAATATTTATTATAACCTAAACTAATCGAATAATCATAATTTTCATAAAACAATTCCTTTTCAATCAAAAATGAACTCTTATAATCCATTATATTATATTTACTACTAACTGTGAAATTCAAATTAGAATTATCACCCATATCTTTTTTAATTCCAAATAATCCTAAATATTCAGTTTCAACTAATCTATCTGAGCTTCCTTCTAAATTATTTGTTACGACAGCCCCTGGTATTCCCCTATTTGTATATCGCAAATAATTATTATTCATAATCTTCCACTTATTATAATCATACTTATAGTGTGTACCAAAGTTTAATTTCAAATAATCACCATTTTCCCTAATCGTATCAATATTATTATTTCCAACTTGAAAACTAAATGGAAATTTTCCATCTGTATATAACCCATTGGCACTTAACCCAATATTATGACTACCTATACTAAATCCATTAGAAACATATAATTGTGATTGTGAAAAATTTCCATAAGACAACTTAATCTGGTCTTTCAAACTATTTTCCGAATTAATAATCAACGCACCACTCAGTGCATTAGCTCCGTAAAATGCAGAAGCTCCACCTTTAATCAGCTCTATTGACTCAACATTGTTTAATTGCAAATTACCCAAATCAAAATAACCATTTTGTGCCGAATTTAGCTTAATTCCATCTAAAATAATTATAGTTGCCGGCGAAGAACTCCCCCTAATCGAAAGTGATTTCATACCCCCTATTCCTCCGTAATCTCTGACATAACTACTATTCTGGTGTGCCAATAACTCAGAAACCTGAAAAGTAGAATATTTTTGAATATCTTGTTTAGATATTATAGAATTAGCAGTAAATCTCAGCTGTGAAGTCGAATATTTTTTTGCAACCACATTTAAAGTATCAGTACTAATAGAAAGAGTATCAGTATTAGCAAATAATACGATTTCAGTAGAGACAATAAATACCATTATCACTATTATTTTTGACCATAATAAATTATTATGGAATACAAAAAATACTCTATGTAAAAGAGTTTTCAAAATATAATATCGGTTTAATTAAAAGAAAAATACTTTTTCTAAACCAACAGAGAAACGAGGAATAATAAAGCGAGCGGATGCTCAGTTGTGGTATGATTCCTCATTGCATCTGTAAGCGCAGATGTTTATAATCAATGAGAATTGTAAAAGATGTATTCTGACTTAAGAGATTATCCTTTTGTATCAACCTTCCCAGCTTTTGCCAGTGGTCTGCATATTTATTTGAGTATAAATATTAAAAATACTAAAATAATATACGTAGATACAATCGTACCCCATTACAGCGGCGCTACCGTGCAGGATTTTCACCTGACTTCCAAAAATAATTTATTTCAATTAATCTTAACTTTTAAGCTAAATAAAAATAAATTATTATTTTTACAATTGTCTAATGCAAACTTATATAAATATTTTCTATTTCATATTATTTTATAAAATAAAATAGAGAATATTTGATTATTTTAAACTATTTACAGGTTATTAACAATGATATTTACTTTATTATCAATCAGTTAATACCCTCCTATAAAAATCTCCTAAAGCCAAAGGTAAGTTTTCAGCCTGCGGTAAAATATTATAATTCCGATGACCAAACATCATTGGCAAATAATACCTAGATACACTCTCGATAGCTAAAGCAAATGAATGTATTCCCTTGTTTTCAAGTTCTTGTATTGCTTTCTTAACATCTTCAAGCCCCTGCTTTCCCTCATACTTATCGTAATCATTTGGCTTTCCATCTGTTAAAATTAATACCCATTTTTTCCTATTAGATGAATTTTCTAACTCTTCTGCCGCATGGCGAAGTGCCGGACCAATTCTCGTATAAGAGTCCGCCTCTATACTTCCAATTATATCCTTAGTTTCATTCCAATCCTCATCAAAAGTTTTAACATTTTTATAGAAACATTTATTTCTTGTTTTTGAATTAAATATATCTATCTGAAACTCAATATTATAATCATTTAATACCTCGCCAAAACTAATCAACGACTCTTTCTGAATGTCTAAAACCCTTTTGCCTCCTGTATATCCATCACTCGACAAACTAACATCAACCAAAATTAAAATTGAAATATCATTATTCTTTTTAGACTTAGAAATATATAACTTTTCATCAGGAGTTCTTTTCATCAAAAAGTCAGGGTAAGTTTCTACATAAGCATCAAAATCAATATCTTCTCCGTAAGTTGCCTTATGTACCTTTTCTAATTCATTATTTACTCTCGAAAATAGGACTTTTAACTCATTGATAATCTTAGAGTTTTGTTTGATTATTTCAGAATAATATCCCTTATTTTTATTCTTGAAATGACTTATAAAAACTCTACAATGTTCCTTCTTATAAGTCTGCTTCTTATAATCCCATTCATCATAATACAAACATTTTTCATTCGTTTCAGATGATTTTATCTCTATACTATTCGTTCCCGGAGCAAACTCAGCTTTATAAATAGAATGAACTGGGTCATCTACCCTCACTGTTTTTTTCAAATCTAAAGAATTTAAAGCATCTTCATGCTCTGACAAATCATCTCCACCATCAAACTCCCGCCAAATTCCATTAAACTCATCAGCAGTTTCAACTTTTTCAAAATTATTATTTATTACAAATTCTTTTTTTGCCTTGTGGTCAACTGCTAATGTTTCAGTCTCCTCTACAGGTTTTGACTCCAATTCGGTAGTAATTTCATCTATTTCTTTGCCCTTATTCTGTGCTTTCATCAGTTCTTCATCAATCTCTGCTTTCAATCCGGTAGTAACTGACATAAACTTTCCAAAAAGATAAGAATAATTTATTTTTGATTTCTCCCTCTCAGATATAATTTTTTCCTCATCCAAAAGTTCCTCATAATCCTTCTTTAGATTTGGGTATTCATTAAATAATTCATTCAAAATTAATTCAGATTTCTCCTCAGACTTCTTCAATGCAAACTTCGTATCATTCGGCTCATCTGCACTCAAATTTAATTTTAACTTAAATTGAGTAGATAGATATACCACTCTAAATATATAAAATTTTATATTAAGACTTAAAGTCGAATACCTATTAAACCTCGGAGGCAACAAAAAATATATATCCTTTAGCCCACCTTCTCTTTTTGCAGGGAAAATAGAAACTTCTACTCCAGTGATAGCTCTTGCTAATAAAGTTAATCGCCCAGATATATGTTCTAATTCAACAGTAATATTTGTTAGCTTTGGGTCTTCTTTTTCCTTAAACTTCTTTATAATTTTAAGAAATTTATGATAAATCAACTCATCTAAATCCATTTATATCCCTTTCAAAATACTATTACTCATTTATATAATCATAAATAGTATATTAATCTTTTATTATTAAATTCTTCTTTAAATTATAGCAATATTAATCTACAAAATCTTCCATAGTTTTACCATGTGCTTTCGGTCTCCCAGTTCTATCTACATGAACAAAAACAATTTCATCAATCGTTAATATAGTCGTATCAGTTCCCTTTATCCTAACTTCGCACTTCACCGTTATAGAAGTATTCCCACACTTTATTATCTCAGAACCAATTTCTACTATATCCCCCATAAATGCAGGATTTAGAAAATTTATTTCTGAAATAAACTTTGTAACAACATGATTCGTACCTAATTTCACAATAGAAAATATCGCAACTTCTTCATCTATCCATTTTAATAACTGTCCGCCAAACAAAGTTTCTGCTGGATTCAAATCAGGTGGACTAACAAGTTTTCGCGTTTTATAATTCATTTTTTAAAAGTTTTTTTATATTTAACAATACATATCTGCAATCGACGATACAGAATAAAATATTATGTAAAAATCATTTACTTTCTTAAAGTTTTATTCATAACTTTGTATTATAATTATCTGTAAACTTTAAATATATCATAGGATAAAACATAATGAATAGAATTCATAATTTTAGTGCAGGTCCTGCAATTTTACCTTTGTCAGCTATTCAAAATACTCAAAAGGCAATCTCTAATTATAATAACTTAGGAATGTCAATCATTGAAATGAGCCACAGATCTAAAGAAATTGTAGCAGTTTTTGATGAAGCAAATGCTAATGTTTTAGAATTAATGAATTTATCTGCAGACGATTACTCAGTCCTATTTTTAGGTGGCGGTGCCTCTACTCAATTTGCAATGGTACCTTTAAACTTTCTAAAAACTAAAGCAAATTACATCAATACAGGCACTTGGGCGAACAAAGCAGTAAAAGAAGCTAAAAAAGTAGGAAACACAAACGTAATAGCAAGCTCAGAAGACTCAAATTTCAACTTTATTCCAAGAGAATTTACTATCGACTCCGATGCAGATTATCTTCATTATACTTCTAATAATACTATTTTCGGAACAGAATTCGATTTCATACCAGAAAGTAATATTCCTTTAGTTTGTGATATGTCTTCAGATTTATTCAGTAGAGAAATTGATTTTTCTAAATTTGATTTGATTTATGCCGGTGCACAAAAAAATATAGGTCCTTCCGGAGCAACCCTTGTTGTTATCAAAAAATCATGGCTTAATGAAAAAGGAAATTCTAACCTAATGACAATGTTTGACTATAAAACACACGTCAAATCAGACTCTATGTTCAACACCCCACCAGTTCTACCAGTTTACGTAATCAACGAAACATTAAAATGGATAAAAGAGCAAGGCGGTATCAAAGCAATCGAAATAATGAACAGAGATAAAGCCAACCACCTGTACGAAAAAATTGAAGGAAGCTCTGGATTTTATATCCCTGCTGTTCCTAAAAAAGAAGACCGCTCACTAATGAACGTAACATTCAATTTAAAAACTCCAGAATTAGAACAAAAATTTATTTCTGAAGCTTTAAAATATGATTTATCTGGACTAAAAGGACACAGAAGCGTCGGCGGAATCAGAGCATCAATTTATAATGCTTGCCCAATGCTTAGCGTAGAAGCATTAGTAAACTTCATGGACCACTTCCTTCACGAAAATTGGTCTTAATAAGTCTTATTAACCCCTTTAATTCAAATTATTAACTCTTGCAACTACAATAAAGTCGTCCTTAATGTCAGAAAAGGAATTAATAGAGCACAATAGATTTTTAGATATAGCTGAAGTAATTGCTACATCTTCAAAATGTGTAAGCGTTAGCGTAGGAGCAATCTTTGTTAGAGAGGGTAGAATACTTTCCAGCGGGTACAATGGTTCACCCGCTGGATATACTAATTGTAAAGAACTCTTTGGACAAGATAAATTCCACAGACCAGAGCACAGCAAATGGTCAAAATCCTATGAAATCCATGCAGAAATGAATGCCATTTTATATGCTGCCCGTTCTGGAAATAGCCTTGAAAATGCAACTATCTATACAACCCATTCCCCTTGTTATGATTGCATCAAAAATCTATTAGGATTAGGAATTAAACATATTTATTTTAGAAATGCTTACGACGGAATAGGATATAAATTAGAAAATGTCAAAGACTTCGTAAAAGATATGGAAGCCGATATAGTACAAATCCCCCGTGTAAACTATCTATCTACAAATTAATAATTGCTATTTTCATTAATAATTAATTCTTATATTGGAAGTATTGTTTATCAAAAATTCAAACTATAAATATGAAAATTATAACATTACTATTAAAACTATTAACTCTTTCTTTTTTACTTTTCATACTTAGTTGCGAAGAAAAACCTCAAAAAATAGAAATATTCCAAGAAAATTGGGAAAGACGAAAAGCAAATATTGACAGCCTCAATACATTAGAATTTGGAAAATCATACCTCTCTATCTATTCACAATTTTATAGCTTCTCCCAAAAAAGTAAATATAACCTTACCGTTATGGTTAGCTTAAGAAACACCAGCGATAAAGATTCTATATATATTTTAAACTCAAATTACTATAATACCGAAGGAGAAAAAATTAGAACATATTTTGATTTCCCAATTGCATTAGCCCCACTCGAAACTGTCGAAATTGTGATAAATAGTATGGACATCGAAGGTGGCACAGGTTCAAATTTCATTTTCGAATGGAAGAAAAAAATCGATTCCCCAGAGCCAATATTCGAAGCAGTTATGAACTCAAAACAGGGAACTCAAGGCATCGCCTTTACCACCCACGCCATTCGTATCGAATAATGCTTAATAATATTTTAATAATATCTTTTGATTATATATAAATACCTAATTTAAAAATCCAATAGTAATATCCAAACCAAAACCAATTATAATTAATAATTAAAATCATAAAACAAAAACTATCTTTTTCTTTACCTAAAAATTAAATGGGAACTATATTATAAGGTACATTATTAAGAAGTAGTAAAACAATGCAAGAAAAAGATAGCTATTATTTTAAATACACATATATTTTTAATGTCAGTAATATAAAGGATTAATATAATTAAATATTAATCCTTTTTACTTTTTGTAACCGTTGTGTGTTTTGCTGTTATTCCTAACTTACTCTTTCTTTAAGTAATAACACTACTTTACAAATTTAATCTCTAATAATTGTTGCCTCTCTTTTTGGTCCATTTGATACAATAGTTACCTTAGCATTAGTAAAGTCTTCAATAAACTTTATATAATCTTTAGCTTCACTGGGCATTTCATCATAAGATTTACACTTCGATAAATCACTCTCCCAACCCCTCAAATATTCATAACTCGGCTCTATACTCTCCAATGTATTAATATCAACAGGAAAATGCTTCAATTCTTTTCCGTCTATTATGTAATTAGTACATACTCCTATTTCTGCAAACGAATCTAATACATCTAACTTTGTTAATACTATTTCCGTAATACCATTAATCATCACAGAATATTTTAAAGCGACCAAATCTAACCAACCACATCTTCTCTCTCTTCCAGTTGTAGCACCAAATTCTGCACCAATTTCACCTAACTTATTCCCTATTTCGTCTTTTAATTCTGTAGGAAAAGGTCCATTACCTACTCTTGTAGTATATGCCTTTACAATTCCTATTATTGTATCAATCTTCGTAGGTGCAATCCCTAACCCCGTGCAAGCACCACCAGATGTCGGGTTTGATGAAGTTACGAATGGGTAAGTTCCATGGTCCAAATCTAATAAAGCACCTTGGGCACCTTCAATTATTATATTTACTCCATCATTTATAGCCTCATTTATCAATGCTGTTGTATCAGTAACAAAAGGGTCTATCATCTCATCAAACTCTAAATATTGCTTTACTATTTCATCTACATTTAATTCATCATGATAATATATTTTTTTCAATATTTCATTCTCTTCTTCTACATTCTTCCTAATTTTCTCTTCCAAACTTTTTTTATCAAGAAGGTCAACTATCCTAATTCCAGAACGCCTCGCTTTATCTATATAAGCAGGTCCTATACCCCTCCCAGTTGTTCCTATTGCATTTATTTTCTTAGTTGATTCCCTTGCTTGGTCTAATAGTTTATGATAAGGCATAATAAGATGTGCTTTATGGCTAATAAACAACCTCCCAGTAACATCAATATTATTTTCCTTTAGCATATTAATTTCATCTATCAATGCTACAGGGTCAATTACCACACCATTGCCTATTACACATTTTACATCACCTCTGATTATCCCAGATGGGATTAAATGAAGTACGTATTTTTTATCGCCAATCACTATAGTGTGGCCAGCATTTGCTCCACCCTGATACCTAGCTACAATTTGAGTATCATTGCTGAGAAGGTCAACAATTTTTCCCTTGCCTTCGTCGCCCCATTGAGCTCCAACAACAACTTTTACACTCATTTTAATCCTATGTTCTTTAAACTAAATAAACTCCGTACCTAATTTCGGAACGGAGTTTTTAAAATATTAATTATTTATTATTCTTATTTATCTAATGAATTGATAACTTCTTCTTGATTTGCTCTAATTTCAAATACCTTATCAAGATGTGTCATAGTAATCAAATTCATAATATTATCAGGAATCGAAACTAAAGTAAATTTTGTATTTACTTTCTTAAATGAACTCAACGCAGCAACTAACATTCCTAGCCCAGAACTATTCATAAGCTTCACATTATTCAAATCGCATACTACATTATTCAAATTCTTTAATTTCAAATCATTAATAAGATTTGTAAATTCTAATGCATCTGAACCACCTAATTGGTCATCATTCAAACCAATTACAGCATATTTATCATTAATCTCAATATTAAACTTTGAGTTCATCATCTTGCTAATTTAACTTTAGATTTAACCGGACTTTCGCTACCTTTATTCCTGTCTGTGTACCAAATTACCATTGATGATGCTATGTAAATCGAAGAATAAGTACCCACTATAAAACCAAGAAGCATAGTAAATGCAAATCCTTCAAGCACTGGTCCACCAAATATTACGATTGTTAATAATACCATCGATGTAGTCAAAGTAGTATTCACAGTTCTTGATAAGTTTTCATTAATAGATACATTTACTATCTCTGAAAATGATCTACCCTTTGGCTTTTCTTTATTTTCTCTAATCCTATCAAAAATAATAACCGTATCATTAATAGACGTACCCAACACTGTAAGCATACCAGCCAAAACTGCTTGCGTTAATTCTAAGTTTATTAATCCTAAATGGTTGATAATAACTATCCCTAAAAAAGTAATAATTAAATCATGTACTAAAGCTATAATAGCACCTACGCCATAAACAAACTCAAATCTAAAAGCAACATAAAGTAAGATTGAAATTACCGATAAAAATATAGCAATAAGTGCATCAGTTCTCATCTCTCCACCAATCTTTGGCCCAATCTTATCTGCTTTCAATATTTGTGGATTTGCTTCTGCAAAATCACTCATCAAAGTTGATTCTACAATTGCTTCAGCATCACCCTTAACCTTAACCCTTATCAAATATGAATTGTCGCCACCCCATGATTTAATTTCTGCACCACTCAACTCTGTATTCTCTATAGAGTGCCTCAGATCTTCTACTTTGATTTCCTTGCTAAACTTAACACCGATTTCACTACCACCTGTAAAATCAATCCCTAATTCTGGTGGCAGAAAGAAGCTGGATACTAACCCAACTGCAATAACTATCAGCGAAAGAGTAAAAAATTTACCTCTTTGTCCAACAAAGTCAATATTTGTATTATGAAAAAATCTCATTTTTTAAAATCCTAATCTTTTATTTTCTTTAATTATTTGTTTTTGGTTGTCCGAATCCATAATGTGTTGCACCGTTTGATAAAGAGATATTTATTATAGCTCTTGTAACGATAACTGCTGTAAATAATGTTCCGAATATACCAATCATCAATGTTAATGCAAATCCTTTTATCATACCAGTACCCACTAAGTATAATATAATACCAGTCAAAAAAGTAGTAATATTCGAGTCTAAAATTGCAGACATAGCCTTACTAAATCCTTCGTCAACCGCAGATTTGATTGTTCTTCCTTTTCTCAACTCTTCTCTAATTCTCTCAAATATTAGAATATTTGCATCTACTGCCATACCGATTGTTAATATGATACCAGCTATACCAGGCAAAGTTAATGTCCCTTTAAGTGCCGCTAATATCGTCAAGATTATCAATACATTAAGTGTCAAAGCAATATCGGCTACACCGCCACCTTTGCTATAATAAACTAACATGAATATTATTACTAAAAACAACGCAACAAAAGATGAATTAAAACCCTTACTAATCGAATCTTGTCCCAAAGACGGACCAACAAATTTCTTTTCCATTATCTTTACAGGAGCTTTTAAAGCACCAGCTTTTAATATAATTTCTAATAAATTTGCCTCATCAATATTCGCCATACCCTCAATTACTGACCTTCCACCAGTAATTTGTTGATTTACATTCGGTGCAGAATATACTCTGCCGTCAAGCACTATAGCAATTCTTTTATTTACGTTCGCACCAGTAATTGTTGCCCATTTTTCAGCACCCTCATTGTTCATTGTCATATTAACAACCCATTTGCCATCATCAGGGCTAATGTTTTTAGCTGCGTCAATAATAACATCACCAACAAGTGATGGTTCAGTTTTAACTGCATACAAAGAATAAACTGTTGTAGGCTGACCATTATTTAACTTAGTCTCAAATCCTTTCGCCGCTTGTCTCACGGTAATTCCATAAGGCAATACTTCCTGAACGTCTGACCTTGCCATGATTAAATTAAATCTTTCTAAATTTTGCGAAGTAATTGAGAAATCAAATATAAATTGTCCATTATCATCAGGTATATTCTCATAACCAGCTGTAAAATCTTGCGACTGGTCGCCAGCTCTAATAGATGTATTAAATAACATTGTAAATGGATGATTTTTTACATATTCTTCTGCTCTTTCTTGTTGAGCAGCCATTGACGTATCCTGAGTAGCTGTATTAGTCTCTTCAGCTACTTCATTATCATCAGTCATGCTCGAAGAAACATCTGAAGCTGTATCATCTGAATTTTCTAAAGCCATTTCTCCAGTAGTAGCATCATCAGTTGTATTTTCAACAATATTTTCAGAAGTATTATCAGCAGCATTATCACTAGTTTCACTACTTCCAATTTCTTCTTTCAACTTGTTTTCATTAGCAAGTATTTCATCAATCTTTGCAAATGATTTGGCTATACTCGAATTATTCTTAACTAAAGTAAACTCCAAACGTGCTGTAGTTTCCAAAAGATTACTCATTTCCCTTTCGTCAGATACTCCTGGAAGCTCTAACATAATCCTTCTGTTCCCTTGCAGCTGAATAGTAGGCTCGGCAACACCATATTTATCAATACGCTGACGAATTACCTCTTGTGCTTGCTCAATCGCTTCTTCTGCGTTCGTAGCTAATTGCTCTTTAATTTTTTCATCAGATGCATCTTTAATATTACCAACCGCAAAATAAGTAATCAAAGAACGACCCTCAGGTCTTGCAATCGCATCAAAATTTATATAGAATTGTTCTAATATATCAATATCTTCATTTACCGCATCTGCAGTAGTTTTTTCTATTACTTTATTAAAAACTTCATCTTTAGAATCTTTTTGAGCAGTCTCTTCAATCAATTTTATCAAATCAACTTCCAAGGTAACATACATCCCACCTCGCAAATCAAGACCCAATTTAAGAGCATTGTTTTTCGCCGCTTCTAAATCCTCTCCATATTCAGCTCTAAACTTTTCTTTAAGCTCTAATATTTCTATTTCAGTTTCTGCAGCCTCTGCTTCTGCATAAGCCTGCTTCTCTTTCTTTTCTAATTCATAAGTCGTATATGTAGGCCAAAGCACAACTAGTGCTACTATTAGTGGTCCTAATATTTTGACATAATTACTCAGATTCTTTTTCAATTAAGTTCTCCGATAAAATTCTTATTTGTTTTCATTTTATGTTTCTTACTACTATTTCTGCTAAATAATACATTTAAGCAAGCACGAAATTAAAATTAATTGTTGAAATATACAATTAATTTTAATATTTATTTTCAACTTAACAAATATTATTTTTTTTTCTGCTCTTTATAACTATCTTATTTACGTAATATATATAAATATACTTTTGTTACAAATATTTAATCTTTATTCTTGATTTCCTTATTTATTATCTCATTTTAATTCTTTTATCAACTCAATTGCATATTTATAATAATTATTATAATGGTCAAAACCAATCTTCACATCTCTGCTCCAATGTATCTCGTAATTATATCTAAACCTATAATCATTATCTCCTCCCCTAAAACAATTAAATCCTTCCGAATCAAATTTATCCCGCTCTATAAAACTAAAAGCTGCCAATATATATCCCAATCCTCCTATCTGGTCTCTTACTTTTTCTTCTATCAATTTCTCGTAATTCTTATAATCATATCTCTTTTCCTGATTCTTATGCCACCATATACTGTCATCTTCAAATGCTTCTATACTCTCCACCAATGAATTCACCTCACTCCAAAACTTACTAACATCTTCCTTACTCATATTTTTCGTAGCACTCGGATAACTTGAAAAAAAATAATTAGCCGTTTCTTCTATCCACTTCTTGATAAATTTTGTCAAATCTTCATTAAGTTTCAAACTAATATTTTCAAGCTTAACAATTGCCTTATTTAGCAATTCTTCATTTGCTATATTTCTTTTTTGCTTAACTATATTCATAAAAGTAATTCCTTATTCCTTTTCTTATAAGCCACAAATATAATCATTACTTTAATAATATAATACTTAATAAAAATTATATTTATATTTTTGCATACATATAATATATTTTTCATAAATTCCATTTTGAATGGTACATAATTTGGTTTTGATTTGAAATCCGTAATAACATACTTACTAATCTTAATTTTATTTTCATGTGGTGAAAATCGCAATGACAATACCTCTACTCCTGATTCTACTAAAGTTAAAGAACCAGTCCCTACCGCTGCTCAACTTGATTCAATCGAAGCACATAAAATTTCTAAAACCGTAGATACATTCCCTACCATCAACTACAAATTAATTAAAATTAAAGACAAAAAACATCATAGAGAAATCATCGACCAATGGGGCTGGAGACAAAAGTCTAAAGCCAAAAGAAAAGCTTTCTTAACACTAAACAGAAAAGAAACAAGATACATCAGAATTGGCGACACAGTAATTGTACCCGATACCGCATTCTACGATATGAAATACTTCTCTGTTTTCCCTCATTATTTCCACAAAGCAAGAGACATAGATAAATTAATCGTAATCTCCAATCCACAGCAAGCCTACGCATGCTACGAAAAAGGACACCTCGTCAGATTTGCCGCCTGCAACACCGGCAAAGAACGTACCCCAACCTATCCCGGCAGATACGCCTTAGTTTGGAGAGACAGACTTCGTAAATCCTCCCTCGATAGCACTTGGATTCTACCTTTCACTTTTAATTTTCATAAACAAGCAGGCAACGCATTTCACCAATTTACTATGCCAGGCTACGCCGCTTCACATTCCTGTGTCCGACAATTCCTTTCCGATGCCGAATGGCTTTACAATTGGGGCAGAGGAGTACGCTTTGACTCCACACGCAAACAAATCCCACTTTCTGGTACTCCAGTCATTATATTAGATATGCCCGATTATGATAGAAAACGTGGCGGTCCATGGTTCGACCTTGCCACTAACAAAGAAGGCATTATCAAATTAGACTTCAAACCAATGGAAGTTGAAGAAGCCCTTATACCAATGAGCCAAATACCAAAAGTATCGCGTTGGTCTCTCCGAAACAGAGAACGTTATCTAACAGCCGAAGAAACCCTAAGAGCAAGAGGAATTATCAGAGAACACGTAAAGCTAATAGAAACTCGTGATTTCAACAAAGAAAGAAGAGAAAAAAGAAGAAAAGCTCATCTTGACTCCATCGCTAAAGCAAAAATTCAAGATGAAAAAGACAAAACGAACATGAACCTAATCAAAGATAATTTAGAAAAACTTAACTCAAAAAATCAAAATATAAATGATACAGAAGTAAAAGAAAATTCACAAATTGAAATAAACAATTCCACAAAGAAACTCATAGATACCACCAAATCGTTAAAAAATAATAAAAACAACAATTTAGACTCCACCAAGAAGAAATCGAATAATAAATGATAAACAAAATCAAAGCTGTCAAAGCTGAACTAATGCTCCTTACAATGACCATGATTTGGGGAGCTACATTTACTTTTACTGACTTAGGTTTAAACTTTGCTTCTCCAATTCTCTACCTTATTCTAAGATTTGCCGTAGCCGTATTACTTTGCCTCATCTTCTTCAATAAAATATTATTGAACATGGATTCCAAAATGGTTAAACACGGGATAATTCTCGGTCTATTATTCGGCGGAGGCTTCATCTTCCAAACCTCCGGCATAAATCATACTTCTGTCTCCAACTCCGCATTTATCACAGGCCTTACTGTCTCAATCGTCCCATTCGCATTTTGGATTCTATCCAAGAAAAAAGTATTATTATTTTCTAAAATCGGCGTTGTTGTTGCTTCAATAGGATTAGTTATTTTTACAAACCCAGCCGTAAACGAAATTAATTTCGGCGATATGCTAACCCTAATCTCTATAATTTTCTGGGCTGTTTATATTACATTAATGGATAAATACACCAAACACCATAAACTATTGTCAGAAACTAAACAAATGGCTTTCATGCAAATGATAACCTCCCTACTTTTATTTCTAATAGTATTTTTCATAACCGAATTTCCAAACCATAAACTAATTTTTAATAATGATTTAATTCTTTCTTTCCTATTTAATGGTGCAATCGCCTCCTTCATTTTATTATTAGTCCATACCCGCTTCCAAAAAGACACAACTCCTGTTAAAGCTGCACTCATCTTCTCTTTAGAGCCAATTTTCGCCGCCATTATCGCCTATATTTTCATCGACGAAATTCTAAATAATAGAGAATTATTAGGTGCATCCATTCTCATGTTCGGTGTTCTCCTATCCGAACTCGGACAACCTTTTTTAGATTTGTTTGCCAGAAAAAAGTTAAATACTTAAATTGTTATTATGAATGAAGAAAATAAAATAAGACAATCCGAATTAATCGACTCAAGAGTTAAAGAAGAAGAACTAGAAAAAGCTCTAAGACCTTCCGCATTCGATGACTTCACAGGCCAAAAAAAAATAGTTGAAAACCTGCAAATATTCATAGCCGCAGCAAAAAGCAGAAACGATGCCTTAGACCATTGTCTCCTTACAGGTCCACCAGGTTTAGGCAAAACCACACTTTCCCATATCATAGCAAACGAAATGGGTGCCAGCATAAAAACTACATCAGGACCAGTCTTAGAAAAACCAGGCGACTTAGCCGGACTACTCACCAATTTAAACGAAGGCGATGTCCTATTCATTGACGAAATTCACAGACTTTCCGTAGTAGTAGAAGAGTATCTATACTCCGCTATGGAAGACTATGTTTTAGACATAATGATTGACTCCGGTCCCTCCGCTCGTACTATCCAACTAAACATTCCCAAGTTTACCCTAATCGGTGCAACAACCAGAGCTGGACTGCTCACAGCCCCACTTCGCTCCCGTTTCGGCGTAATCAACCGATTAGACTACTATAATTCCGAAGAACTATTAAGCGTAGTCCTACGTTCCGCAGATATTTTAGGTGTCCCTATCGACGAAGATGGCGGCTTCGAACTTGCCTCACGTTCTCGTGGAACCCCACGTATTGCAAACAGACTCCTTAGAAGAGCCAGAGACTTCGCGCAAATAAAAGGCAACGGAATGATTGACAAAAAAATTGCCGAAATGACATTAACCGCACTCGATGTAGATAAAGCCGGCTTCGACGACATGGACAAAAGAATTATGCGTGCTATAATCGACAAATACAACGGCGGTCCAGTAGGTGTAAGCACCATAGCCGTCGCAGTAGGTGAAGAAGCAGGCACTATCGAAGAAGTTTACGAACCCTTCCTTATCCAACAAGGATTCCTAAAACGTACACCTCGCGGAAGAGAAGCAACAAAACAAGCCTACGAATACTTCGGATTAAATTACAGCGAAACTGATAATCAACTATTTTGATATTAATTTTATGAAATTTTGATACGTAATATCTTTTTTAATCTTAATTCCTGTTATTTTTTACGATATTCTCAAAGACACTATCTACATCTACAAATTCTTGTTTATGCTTTTTTGCTTCATCATACAAGCAAATATCTTCCAACATTTCAGAATTTTTAATTAATTCCTTGTTTTTTTAATTGGAACTAATACTGCAACTTTTTTGCCTTCTTCGTCTATTATATAATTAGTTTTCATTTTTTTTCCTTAATTAAAATCACTCACTTACAATAAATTTATTATTATCAACAACAATTCCATCAATAATAACCGAATAAAAATATACCCCATCTGCCAAATCCGACAAATCTATAACCTCATTACGCCCAACCAAATCCCTCGAAAAAATAACCTTGCCTTGCATATCTTGAATTGATATCTTAGGTGAGTTGTAATATTGTTTTTTCAGAATTATCGATAATCTATTCTGATTTATCCTAACTTCTAAATCATTTGTTTCGCTCAATACAGAGCTTGCTTTTTTGACAACCCTAAACTCACATACCTCCGACCACTCTCCAACAACATCATAATTATACCCACGCACTCGCCAATAATATGTCTGCCCAGAATCCAAATCACCAACCTTCAACGAATGCTTCGCAAAATCCTTCTTCTCATAAATAAAACTATTCAAATCCGGCTCCAACGACAACTGAAAATGATAAAAAACTGCGTCCTTGACCGAACCCCAATCAAAATTTATCTCCGAACTCATACTATCTGCTCCACACGTGGGATATAAAGTAACTGCAGTTGCTAATTTCTTTTTTGCATCAAAAAAATCTCCTTCATAACGATAAATGCCATGAAAACCTGAACCAACTATTGGTGTACGACCTGCCCAACCTACTGTATAAGTAAGTGGTGGTGCAGAATTATCACTTGATGTATCTATCCCTTCAGGCTTCTGCCTTATCCATGTTTTACCTCCATCACTCGTTGCATGCAACTGCCCCCAACTTCCACATGCTATGCCAAAATCTTCATCAATAAATGATATTTGTGAAGGCCAAGTTGAAAATGAATCGTGAATACGTATTTGTTCAAACCATGACAATCCTCCATCTGTTGTTTTATATATTACAGTTTGTTCGTTTTTACCTCTTCTATCTCCACCTATCCAACCTATTTTATCATTTAAGAAGAAAATACATCCAGCAGCCATTTCTAAGGTATCACCTTCAAACCATGTTTTACCAAAATCACTAGTATGGATATACCTACTTAATCTATTAGGTATATCATAATTTACTTTACAAGCCCTAATAATGCCATTTTTTATAATTGCATTTGAATAATATCCGGGCTGAGTTCTGGGTATTTCTTGATGTGTATCCCACCCATCTTCAGTATAAAATAATTCTGAGAAATAAAATGCTATTCCAACATCATCATCTTGCATATATAAGTCCCTAACATCATAGTCATTTAATAACTTAATAGTATCCTGAAATGAATACCCACCATCATTACTTCTTTTTATAAATCCTTCCAAATAGCTAACGAAATAATTATTTTTTGAAGTCCAAATACCATCAAATGCCAAATAAGGCTTTGGAAATGGATTTTCATTTTCTTTATAAGCAGTAAACCAAGACTTACCACCATCTTCAGTTTTAAGAACATATAAAAATGTACCATCCGCTCCCGTTGCAATTCCATTTAATGAATCAATAAAGTCAATAGATCTAAAGTCAGTATTCCAATCCCTATCAAAATATTTTCTTTTCCATATACCATCAGAAAATAATGGAAAAGTTAAAAACTGTATTAAAATAATATAAAAAATGTATCTCATGTTAATTCCTATTAATTTTCACTCACTAAAAATAAATTTATTATTATCAACAATAATTCCATCAATAATAACCGAATAAAAATATACCCCATCTGCCAAATCTGACAAATCTATAACCTCATTACGCCCAACCAAATCCCTCGAAAATATAACCTTGCCTTGCATATCTTGAATTGATATCTTAGGTGAGTTGTAATATTGTTTTTTCAGTATTATCGATAATCTATTCTGATTTATCCTAACTTCTAAATCATTTGTTTCGCTCAACACAGAGCTTGCTTTTTTGACAACCCTAAACTCACAAATCTCCGACCACTCTCCAACAACATCATAATTATACCCACGCACTCGCCAATAATATGTCTGCCCAGAATCCAAATCCCCAACCTTCAACGAATGCTTCGCAAAATCCTTCTTCTCATAAATAAAACTATTCAAATCCGGCTCCAACGACAACTGAAAGTGATAAAACACAGCATCTTTCACCGAACCCCAATCAAAATTTATCTCCGAACTCATACTATCTACTCCACACTCCGGGTACTCAGTAATTGCTGCATTCAACAAATCTTGTTTATCAAAGTCAAAAAAGTCTCCTTCGTAACGGTAAATTCCGCCATCGATAGTAGCAATTATTGGATACTTCGAAGACCAATCTACCCATGCAACTGCTGCGTGGCTGGTCGATTCTTCCCATCTCTCTGGCATTTCTGGCCATATCCAAGATTCCCCTCCGTCATTTGTCATTAGTATTTTTCCGTATTGACCAACTGCTACTCCATTCCATTTATCGTAAAAAGCTATATAACGTAGTCCATTTATTTGGGGGTCATTATGCTCTTCATAAATTACTTCCCAACTCTTGCCTCCATCTATGGTTTTATAGATTATATCAATATTGATTTGATTACCATTTATTCGCTTAACTCCACAACCAAAACCCATTTTTTCATCTACCATGTCGAAATTCCACATTATTCTTCCAATATCATTTATTGTATCTCTAGGAGGTTTAGTCCTAGAGACCACTTCACGAGTATAGATGTTAAATTGAAGTATTCCACCAGCATCATTAATTAATGCAATACTGTCAGTCAGAAAATGGATTTTATTAGCCAAAGTTATAATTTTAGTCCCGTCTTTATTAAAATTGCTATATGATTCGAAATTATGCCATCCGTTAAATGTAATTGAATATACGCTATCTGCTTCCGCCAATCCAATATCTATGTTGAGCATACCAATTTCTGATGAATAACTTCCCGGACCTAATTTAATATCAGAGAATGGATCAGAACTATCAATAAGATCTGTTACACTTATATATGCTTTATCTTTCCATGTAAAATAATAATAATAAGGATCGCCGGGTGCAATTGAACCCGTCCATGCAGTAAAAAGAGGATAATGTTCTAAAAAATAAGAAACATACTCATTTACCCATACAGTTCCTGTATCTCTTGCACGATATACTATTATATATTTAGCATCCCTCGACATTGCAAGAGCATAACAAGTTCTTCCATCATCGCAACAATCTAAATCAGCAAATTTAACACTAGAGTCATAAAATTTTTCAATCCATTCACTTTCTGCAAATATATAATTTGGTAATACAAATATTATTATAAGAATAATTTTTTTCATTTTTTTTCCTTTTTAAATTTTAAGGACCATTCAAAATAGTTGTTTATTTTGAATGGTCTGATTTAGTTATTTTACGATTATTAATTTGTCTGTTTTTACAACAATTCCATCAATAATAACCGAATAAAAATATACACCATCTGCCAAATCTGACAAATCTATAACCTCATTACGCCCAACCAAATCCCTCGAAAATATAACCTTGCCTTGCATATCTTGAATTGATATCTTAGGTGAGTTGTAATATTGTTTTTTCAGAATTATCGATAATCTATTCTGATTTATCCTAACTTCTAAATCATTTGTTTCGCTCAAAACAGAGCTTGCTTGCTTGACAACCCTAAACTCACATACCTCCGACCACTCTCCAACAACATCATAATTATACCCACGCACTCGCCAATAATATGTCTGCCCCGAATCCAAATCCCCCACCTTCAACGAATGCTTCGCAAAATCCTTCTTCTCATAAATAAAACTATTCAAATCCGGCTCCAACGACAACTGAAAGTGATAAAACACAGCATCTTTCACCGAACCCCAATCAAAATTTATCTCCGAACTCATACTATCAGCTCCACATTCCGGGTACTCAGTTACCGGACTCATTAATTTATCTTCAAATATGAAATAATCACCTGTGTATCTCCATAATCCTGAACTAAAACTACCAATTAATGGCGTTTTGCCTGCCCAAGTAACTTCTAATACTGGATCTTTATTGTAAAATTCATCAGGGACTTTATCATAAACCCATGTCTCACCACCATTGTTCGTTAATACAATTTTTCCCCAAGGACCAACAGCTATTCCATTTTTTTCATCATAAAACTCAATGTCTTGCAAACCAAAAATTGGTTCATATTCATTAAATAATTGACGTATCCAACTCTTCCCACCATCAGTTGATTTGAATATCACATCAATTGTTTGATCACCAAAACCATTGCGGAGGTAAGCAACAACGTAAATTATACTATCATTTTTAACATCCATTTTATGAAAACCATAAAAATGAATAGAATCATGACTATTAAAATGTTCTTTAAAATTATAAATTGTAGTCCATTTATCCTCAAAAATATTATATCTTGCAAAATAAGCGCCCTTTGATTTGCCCCCTTCATATTCACCATTTAATAACAAACATATCATATTATTTGAATCTAAAAATATTGGGGTACGATACGAACCAAATGTTCTATGTTCTTTATTATACCATAAAGAATCAGTTCTTTCAAATGTTTCCCATCCATCAAATGTTCTATAATATCCATCATTATAACCAATTATTCCTATTTTTGTATTATACATCTTAAATCCATAAGAAAATTGAAATTTTTTAATAGTTTTTTTTTCAAAATCTAAACCGCCATTTGTACTTTTTAAAATTACATTTTTCCAATCTCCCGATAAATATATATAATTTGTATCAATATTAGACACATCACCCACATTTAAAACAACTGGGTCATCTTGCAATTCTATCGGTAAAGATTCATATAACATTTCCCAAGTCAAACCTTGATTTGTTGATTTATATAATAAATATATCCCAGTTTTCTGTACCATTGCATAACAATTATTAGAGTCATAACATACTATATCTTTTATTTGACTATCTTCTAAAGGCTCGTATCTTTCCCAATCTGTCTCAGCATTTAATGAATACAAATGAAGAAAAGTACAAATCATCGTGTAAATTATAAAATTTTTCATCATTCTTCCTAAAAATAATCAGCTGGCATAAATGCCAGCTGATTTGTTAATAAAATTATTTATTTATAATGAATTTACCAGATTTGAATCTGATACCATCTAAAACGATAGCGTACAAATATGCACCTGTATTAAATTCACTTATGTCTATATCGTAAGTATTTAATCCATTATTGATATCTGAATTTAATGTAGTTATCAAATCTCCATTCAACGAATAAATACCAATGCTAATTTCAGCAGCATTCGATTCGTCAATTAATACCCTTAACAAATCATTCGTATAAGAAACATTCAATTTAGCATTTAAATTATTATCATCATTAATTTCATTAATCATTTCATTAATTTCTTCAAGTTCGATACTAACTTTACCGTAATAAATTTCATCAATGTTTTCTAACATATCGCAAGTATAAGTACAACTTAGAGTAGTACCAGGTGGTACTTCTTGAGTATATGAAGTGCTAGAACAGTCAACTGGCGGTGTGAGAGCACCCAAATCTGTAACTTCAACTTGATTTTCACCCAAACGGCAAACTCTCAGTTGTCTTTGGCAACAATCATCATTACATGGTTTATGTATTGTAATCTTTTTTATTAAATTATTTGTGTGGTCATAAATAAAATGCTCCCATTCTGTCCAACAAGTAGCTTTTGAAACTCGCCAAATATCAGAACAAGGATCATTAGCTGCTATGGGATAAAAGCCCATGGCATTATTTGTTATTACAGCTAAAACAGCTTGTTGATAAATTTCTGCATCACTGCAAGCATCACAATTTATAGTTGGCACACCAATATTATTATACTTTTGTATCTCTGTTATTTGAATTTCTTGCCAATCATTGCAAGTATTTCTTGAATAATATGTGATATTTATAAAACAACCAGGGCAATCTTGAAGTTCAACTAAAAAATCAGGTTGCTTTACCCAAGGTTCATTAAAGCAATCTGATGTGCAAGGCTCTACTTCATGCCCAACTTTACAATAAACTTCTTTAGTAATAGAACAAGGATTTGGATCTGAAGGGCCGTTATAAAGTTTAAGAGTAATAGTATATGTTTCCCCTTCGTCAATACAAACATCCCAAGTGGAAAGAGGAGTTGAAATTGGTGTCAATCCCAATGACATTTCAGAAGACTCTATTGTATAATGTGAGAAACATTCATTCATACCGGAAGGCAATGTTAGTGTATGTGAAATGTTACATTGGTCATCATCACAACTACCACCGCCTTTTGTAGCTTCTACCTGTAACCATTCGTCTTTAGCACTCGTACAGTCGCATGGGTCATCTGAGCATATATCAGCACTAATTCTCCATATATTAGCACTGCTATTTCCAGTAGCTTTAACAAACCCACCCGCATAAATTACATTTCCGTCAATTTTTACTGCATTCCCATAATTATAATTCAGATCATGTTTATTTAAGTAAATTAAGTCAGTCATTGTATATTCATTTATAAGGTTGATATCAATTACGCCTACAACAGCATCAGTTGTACCTTTAAATCCAGAATTATTATCAGCTCCTACATAATTTGAGAGTGTATTACTACAACGTGATGTAAAAACTAACATATCACAATTGTTATCATAATCTAAATCAAAATTATTATATGGGATTGGATTACATTCATATATATAAGTCGAATATTTAAGTCCACTAGCACCACTAATGCTTGGGTCTATTGCCGCAATAAATACAGCACCACTTCCGTTATACCTATCATCATACTCATTTAATAATTCAATTCCATCACCTATTGTCAATCCTCCAAAATAAATTTTTTCATCGCCATAAACCACAGAAATACCCCTTCCACCTGCAGTTCCTTTATCAAAATATGTATTATAGTCAATTAATAAATTATTTGTACCGTAATGTAGTTTAGTAGTAAAAATAGAATGAACTGATGTTGAATTTTTAATTTTATCATAGGCATCATTAGTTGGTTTAAAACTATTAGCGTCACTTTTAGTTCTACCTGTAATATATATATTTTCATTGCTATCAACATCAACACCAAAAATTTGTTCATAATTACTACCGCCAAATAAAGAAGCAAATAGTCTTGTATAACTAAGAGTCCCTCCTGTATTTGGTTGTAAACACATTATGAAACCATTATAAACATCTGTGTGTATTTGAGTAGTTATTTCATTAACTTGTAGCATTCCATTTGAATGGTTGTCACCTACTAAATATACATCGCCATTTGTATTTACATTCATATCCCAGCAAATATCATTTCCATTTCCACTTCCCCCTATAAATGTAGAATATTCAATTGTTGTTCCTGATTGGTTCAATACAGTTAGGAACGCATCTTGATCTCCTCCAATTGTTGGTTTTAATGAATTTTGAAGTGGGTAATTTGTGGATTCTGTATATCCTGCAAAATATACATAATCATCGTTCACTGAAATAGCATTTGCTGATTCTTCTTGCGATCCTCCATAATATGCAAACCATTGAGGAAATGCAAATGTACTATTGATTCTTCCTACAATAACATCTTTTAATCCTTGATATGTGCCAATATGAGCAGGGAAGTTAGTGCTAGTAGTCTCACCACAGAATAAAATATCTCCATTTGAATGGATTGCTATGTCTAAAATTTTATCATTACCATTTCCCCCAATCGCTCTCTGTCCCAATAAACTTAATGGATCAATAACCAACTCCTTCGAATTATCATATTCGCCTAATTCAAATGATAAATTATCATCTATCAATTTAAAACTTGAACTAATTTCATTTTTAACTTCATTTTCATCTTTTTGGTAAGTATTTAAACTGTTTTGGATAACTGGGTTTAAGCTTGTATTCATCACTAGTTCATTATTAATTATTTCTGTGGAAGTTGCACCTTTTATGTTCATAATTATTTGATTTGGGTCTGCATAAGGTTTTATAATAAAATCATAACGTACTTCCCCCTCGTCGAAATAATATTTAATATCAATTCCTTCAAAAATATTATTTAACCTAATATCTTTATAAGATTTTACATTTTTTGCATGTTTACTTGGGTCATTACCAATCATAAAATGAATTGGAGTTGGACTTATGTCTTCAGACTTGAGTATGTCCACTTCTTGTGGGTTTGAGAACTCTAATGCAATAGCATGTGCATTTATAATTCTCTCTTTTTCATGTAGTCTGTGGTCTGAATTTTCTATTTCTTCTACTTGGAATTGTTCGAAGACCATAGATTTTTTAGTTATCCACACACGCAATGATTTGCTATTTGCCATAAATAGCACATCGGTGTCCCATTGCCCTTTATTTTCAATAAAGTAACCTATATTTGTAGTATTCATATTTTTTGAAAGTTCCTCACTAGCTTTTGCTAGTTTTTCCTTTTCAGAATACTTATTCGCATCTGTAGTTTGTGCTTCTGCGAAACAAACTATACCCAACATCGTAACTATATATATATAGCTTAGCTTAATTTTAGTATTTTGCATACTAACTCCTTGAGATTGATATAAATAAAAATAGGTGGTACATAATAAAAAACTTCATCATAAACCGCTCGTGCAATTCGATTTTTCAATACAAAATTGCAAAACAATTTAAAGTTATTTATTACGTACCACCTAAGTAGCTGTCGAATATATAAAAATAATTTTATAATTGCAAATAAAATGAATGAATTAAAAACACTAATCTTTCCAAATTGCATTTGATTATATTAATTATTTCCTAATCTAATAAATTTACATATTTTTGTAGATTAATAGAATACAAAAAATAAATATTTTTAATACTTTAATAGGTAAACAAAAATGGCAAATCACAATGTAGATGCGGTTGTTATAGGCTCAGGTCCCGGCGGTTATGTATGCGCTATCCGTATGGCACAACTCGGATTTAATACAATATGTATAGAAAAAGATAAACTCGGTGGAGTATGCCTCAACATTGGCTGTATCCCATCAAAAGCACTCCTCAAATCAGCCGAATATATGAATTTCTTAAAACATTCAGAAGAATATGGATTCACAGTCGGAGATGTAAAAGTTGATTTTCCCGGTGTAATTAAACGCTCACGTGGTGTTGCCGACCAAATGTCTGGCGGAGTAAAATACTTACTCGGCAAATATAAAGTAAAAACTATTTACGGAACAGGCAAAGTAAACGCAGACAAATCTGTAACAGTTTCCGACGAAAACGGCAACTCAACCGATACCATTACTGCAAAGCACGTTATCATTGCAACAGGTGCAAGACCAAGAATTTTGCCCGGTATCGAAGTAGATAGAGAAAATGTTTGGACATCCACCGAAGCAATGATGCAACAAGAAACACCAAAATCATTAATCATAATGGGTTCTGGTGCAATCGGCGTAGAGTTCGGTTATTTCTATAACGCATTCGGCGTGGACGTTACCATAGTCGAATTTATGGACAGAATCGTACCAGTAGAAGACAAAGAAATCTCAAAAGAACTCGCACGTAACTTCAAAAAATCAGGCATAAAACTAAAAACTTCCGCAAAAGTAATCGCCGCTAAAAAAGTCGGCAACGGAGTAGAAGTAACAATCGAATCCAAAGGAAAAACAGAAGTATTAAAAGCCGATAAAGCCCTAAATGCAATCGGTATAATGCCAAACACAGAAGACATAGGCTTAGAAGCCGCAGGCGTTCAAACCGACAGAGGATTCATTAAAATTGATGAGTTCTTAAGAACAAACGTAGATGGTATATATGCAATCGGTGATGTAGCCGGAGCTCCATACTTAGCCCACAAAGCATCTGCAGAAGGAATTGCATTAGCAGAAATCCTCGCAGGACACAGAGACCACGGTATTAACTACAATACAATTCCTGGTTGTACATATTGCTTCCCTCAAATCGCCTCAATCGGTATGACCGAAGACAAAGCCAAAGAAGCTGGATACGAAGTTAAAACAGGGAAATTCCCATTCTCAGCAAACGGAAAAGCACACGGAATAGGAAAAGCAATGGGATTTGTAAAATTAGTAACCGAAAAAAATACCGGCGAAATCTTAGGTGCTCACATGATAGGACCAGACGTAACCGAAATGGTAGGAGAAATCGGAGTTGCAATATCATTAGAAGCAACAGCAGAAACCATAATGCAAACTATACACGCCCACCCAACACTATCCGAAGCAGTAATGGAAGCTGCAGCAGTAGTTCAAGGCGAAGCAGTAAACATATAATCAACACAGATTATCTATCACATTAAAAAAACTCTTATAAATTAATTTTTATAAGAGTTTTTTTTATAAGTAAAATTATTCTCATCATTTAAAATTAAATTATTAGTATTAAATGAAACTTTTATCCCTACACATTCGTTTAACCATTTGTTCAAATTAACAAACAAATAGGTTTAATAAAATGAAAAAAATAGCAATTGTTTCAATGCTCATGGTTACCCTCGGGATTACTATCGGAGCATTATTAGTATCGAACATAAACGGTAATATCGAAAACGTATTCGCATTCGAAAATGCAAAGATTGGTGCTGAAAACTCACCAGTTAACCCCTCTAATCTAATTAAAGAACTAGACAAAGCATATACCGAGGTCAGCAATGCCGTACTTAAAAATGTTGTCAGCATTAGTGTAGAAGCCAAAGTAGAACAAAGAAACGCACTACCCAAAGAATTTTATGATTTCTTCGGTCGCCCAGAACCTTCCCAAGAAAACGGCGAAGAAAGAAGAGCCTTAGGCGGTGGCTCTGGAGTTATTATCACTAGCGATGGTTACATAGTTACTAACGCCCACGTAGTTGATAACGCCTTCGAAGACGGTATCAAAGTAAAACTATCAAACAAAAAAACTTACGATGCCAAACTCATTGGCTCCGACCCTGCCACAGATTTAGCGATCATTAAAATCGAAGAAAATGGTCTAACTCCAGCTCACTTTGCAGACATAAATGATGTGAACACCGGCAATATAGTATTAGCCGTAGGAAGTCCATACAGTCTCGACCACACAGTTACTTCAGGTATCATCAGTGCCAAAGGTCGTGGCAACATCGGATTAAGCAGAAGAGAAGCCTTTAACGTTTCCTATTATTTACAAACAGATGCGGCCATAAACCCAGGTAACTCCGGTGGCGGACTTTTCGATATTTACGGTAATTTAGTTGGGATTAATACAGCAATAGCCTCTCAAACAGGAGGTTTCGTAGGCTACGGATTTGCTGTCCCTGTCGATTTAGTACGCTCGATTGCCGAAGATATTATCGAAGATGGAGACGTAGATAGAGGTCTAATCGGAGTTAATATCAAAAATATCGACGAAACTGACGCAAAAGGCTTCGGTCTCGAAAATGCAGAAGGAGTATATATTGCCAATGTTAATGAAGGTTCAGGCGGAGACAAAGCCGGTCTGAAAGAAGGTGATATTATCTTAGAAGTCGATGGGCATAAAGTTAGATCATCAAACGAATTACAATCAGTTATAGTATTACACAGAGCAGGCGACAAAGTAGAGCTTACAATCTGGAGAGACGAAAAATCAATCAAAAAAACTGTAACTCTTCAACCAATCGACGGAGAATTAGTTGCAGAAAATGAAAAAGATGATGAAAAAATACAAGAGCCAGTAAACTTAGAAGACTTTGGCTTCGAAGTAGCACCACTTGACAGCGAAATAAAAGAATCTTTCGGAATAGAAAATGGTGTTTTTATAACTTCAGTTAAAAGATATGGATTAGCCTCCGACCGAGGAATGTTCGAAGGTGGAGTTATTTACAAAGTAGGCAAGGACGATGTTGATTCGCCAAAACATTTAGAAGACTTATTAACAGCTAAATCACCCGGTGAAGTTGTAATAATCAAAATCAAATACAAAAACTCAAATAATTTCGTTGCAATCGAAATCCCAAGCAAAGACGGTTAAGAATTAACCTACCAATTTAAAACAGTTAAAGAAAAAGCAGAGTTTTTATAGCTCTGCTTTTTATATTTTCACCAGTTCCTAAACCAATTTATTAACTAAGCCTTAATATAATATTTACCCGGCAATTGTTTTATCAAATTTGAAAACTCCATATTGAGCAAAACAACCAATAATTGTGGCATATCCATATTTACTTTCACCGCAAGCGTGTCAATATGAACAGGGTCAAAATTCAAATGTGCATATATCTCTTTCTCTTGGTTACTCGTAAATTTTATCTCAGGCAGCTCCGTTATCTTATAATTCGAATGATTTTCATAACCAATTTCATCAAACAAAGACTCTGGTGAGCTTGCCAATGCTGCCATACTATTTTTTATTAAATTATTAGTCCCTTCACTATTTATTGCACCAATACCACCCGGAATAGCATAAACCTCCCTATTTTGCAAATTAGCAAATTTAGCAGTATTCAACGAACCACCCTTATACTTAGACTCAACAATCAAAGTCGCCTTCGAGATTCCAGAAATAATCCTATTTCTCTGAAGAAAAAATGCCGGAAATGCCTTAACATTATTCTTAAACATTGATATTATCGCTCCACCATTCTCAATTATTTTCTCAGAATTTTTCACACTCGTACTCGGCGATAATTTGTCAATCCCAGATCCAATCACTGCATAAGTTACTCCGCCAGCCTTAACAGCCGCCAAATGTGCAATAGAATCAATACCATAAGCTAAACCACTAACTACAATAATCCCCTTAGCTGCAAAATACTCCGCAAACCTTTCTGCCATTATCCTGCCATATTGCGAACATTTTCTCGTACCAACTATTGAAATAGCTGGTTTGTCAGCCTCTTGCAACTCACCTTTTACAAATAATAATGGAGGTGCTTCATAAATTTGTTTCAGCAAATATGGATAACTATGCTCCCAAAAAGAAACAATCTTAATATTTTCTTTTTCCGATATTTCTAATTGTTTTTCCGCTTCCTTTTCTGGTATTTTCGATGCCTTCTTAAATAACTCTCCTTGATGTAACAATAAATTCAATCTTTGCGGTAAGTTCGCACTCATCAAATGCTCTAATGATTCATATTTTTCAACACACTCTTTTATCAAGTCCGGAGTCAAGCCCTTATAATAACTCAACACTAACAGTGAATATATGTCCCAGTTATTTGGTAGCAATACTTTTTTCTATCCCAAATTCATTGTTTAATTTTTTTATACTCTGGCTCGAATAATTCTTCTTTTCTCTTTTATAAAGTGAGTAATAAATATCATACTTTACTACTCACTTCTATAAAAAAACGTGCGAGAGAAGGGACTTGAACCCTTACGCCTAATGGCACTGCCCCCTCAAGACAGCGCGTCTACCAATTCCGCCACTCCCGCATCCTAAATTTGACTAATTATCAAATCCAGCCTCTTAACTTGCAAGCTTCTGCTACCGATTGTATTGAAATCAAATAAGCAGCATCACGCATATATACATTCCTTGTTTTCGCTAAGTTTGATACCTTATGATAAGCAGATGTCATCTTCTTATTCAATTTTTCAAATACTTCATCTTCTTCCCAATAATAATTGGTATTGTTCTGCACTTGCTCAAAATATGAACAAGTTACTCCACCAGCATTTGCCAAAAAGTCTGGAATTAACCATATACCTTTTTCTTTTATTATTGCATCTCCCTCTGGAGTTGTAGGACCATTTGCACCTTCTGCAATAACCTTAACACTGCTACTAATATTTTTTGCAGTTGTGCCGTTAATTTGATTTTCCAAAGCCGCAGGTATCAGTACGTCAACATCTTGTGAAATCCACTCATTGCCATCTACTACTTCATACCCAAGACCCTTTGCAGCCTCCAAATCAATTTCTCCAAACTGATTAGTAATCCCAAATAATTTATCGACATCAATACCAGCATCACTCTTAACTGTAAATGCCTTTTGCAATTTATTATTCCATGATGCTACAGCCTTAACAGTCCCACCATATTGATTAAACAATCTAATTGCAAATTGTGAAACATTTCCAAATCCTTGAAAAGATGCAGTTGCATTTTTTATATCAATGCCCAAATCTTTCAATGCCTCTCTAAGAGTATATATTACGCCATAACCAGTTGCTTCTCTTCTGCCAAGTGAACCACCCATTCCTACTGGCTTTCCAGTTATCATACCCGGATTTTTCTCTCCAGTAATTTTTTCGTATTCGTCAAGCATCCAAATCATGTGTTGCCCTGTTGTCATTACATCAGGAGCAGGCACATCTTGTATCGGACCTACATTTTTTGCAATCTGTCTTACCCAACCTCTACATAATGCCTCTTGCTCACGCAAAGATAAATTATGAGTATCACAAATAATTCCACCTTTACCCCCTCCTAATGGAATATCAACTACTGCTGTCTTCCAAGTCATCCACATCGATAATGCTCTCACAGTATCAACAGTCTCCTGAGGGTGAAATCTAATTCCACCTTTTGCCGGACCTCTTGCGTCATTGTGTTGAACTCTATAACCTCTAAAAACTTTATAAGAACCATCATCCATTCTAATTGGAATATTAAAGTGATACTCCCTGTCTGGATTTCTTAAAAATTCTTTAGTGGCTTCATCAAGTCCTAATCTTTCTGCTACTGCATCAAATTGCTCTTGTGCCATTTTAAAAGCATTAAACGATATATCTGACATTACAGCCTCATATATTTTATTGAATTACAAAAATTAATTTTTCAAAACATTCAAAATTATTACATTGTACTTATATAAAAAAGTAAATTCTTGTAACAAATTCATTTTGAATGTGTCATAAGCTTATTATAAGGACTTAGGTTTGAAATATTTCATTTTTTTTCTGTTTTTTATTTTTTCTCTTAATCTGCATTCCCAGAATAAGAAAATAAAACTGTATGAATACGGTTTTAATCTCTCATATCTGGTTTCTAACCATTTCTCTGATTTCAAAGAATTAAACGAAAAAAAAAATTGCTGCGATAATGAATTTACCCAAGCCAACGGTTCAGGCTTAGCCATAAATCTATTTTATTCCGAAAGACTCTTCTCAGCTTATCATTGGAGTATTGGACTTTCTTACGCAAATCATCGTGCTAACTTCAAAAGTTATGAAACTAAACCTACTTTCATTCTGCAACTTAACGATATTAAAGATTCTAAAATCATTCATAATTTAGAAACTCAAATGCATAACATCGGCATCACTCCCAAAATATTTTGGAACTATTTGGATTTTAACCTCGGTTTCTCACTCGATTTGAACTTCCTCACAAATTCCAATTTCTCTTATTATGAATTATTAGACGAAAAAAATGGTTATACATTCGAAAATCATAGTACAGAAAGAAACTTTATTGAAGATGAAATTAATAACACCAATATTTTACTTATCGAACCAAGTCTTTCATTTTCTTACGATATACCCCTAAATAATAAGTTTTCTTATGCAATATCCCCAGAAATTAAAGTTTCATATTTATTAAACAATATAATAAGTAATAACAACTGGAATTATTTCGCAATATACTTCGGTATCAATTTTAAAAAACTAAGATTTGACAAATCTGACAACCCACTCCAACCAATTAACTAATAAATAAATTAATAACATAATTTATCATTTACTAAAAAGTCAAAACGGCAATTTAGTTGTCGTATCTTCACCACCTTGACCTTCATTCCCTGCATCAAAATCCATCTGCTCAAAAGCAATACTATCATCAGAATCATCCCAAGGTAATTCTGCCTTTTTCGGATTTTCATCCGGCAGTTTCTTCTTCTTAAACTTCGGTTTAAACTTCTCATTCAAATATACCTCAACCCCATTCAAATGGTATTCAGGTAACTTTGACCAAGTCATAAATATACCATACTCATTTTCACCTTTTATTTTATCATCTTCCCTCAATTTCAAAATTTCTTCCCGAATAAATCCCTGCCCTACACTTAAAATAATTCTCGAACCATCTACTCCCGTCCCCTTCCATACAATATAAATTCCATACTCTTTAACCACAGCCCTATGATTAATGTCAATTTTAAATAAATCGCACCAACCCACATCTTTACATACATACCAATTTATCTTAACCATTAAAAACCCTCCTCTTTCAAATATTCACCTATCGATAAAGCCATTATCGAAGCAGTTTCCGTTCTTAATCTCCTACTTCCCAAATACCATTTCCTAACATTATTTAACTTATATAATTGCTCATGTTCATCATAAGTAAATCCACCTTCTGGACCCACTATAAAAGCCGTCGAACCCTTCAACTTATTTTCCCTATTATTACTATTCAAAATATTATTTTCATTCATATCTAATAAAATTATATTATTAATTCCATCTAAATATTCACTTACTTCACTAATCTGTATTGGATTATAAACCATCGGTATTCTCGCTCGCTTACATTGCTTAACCGCACTCAAACCTTTTTGCCGAAGACGTTCCAAATTTATTTTATTTTTTTGTACATTTTGACTAATCAAAGGAATAAAATCAGTTATTCCCAGTTCAATAGCTTTCTCAAGCAAAAACTCATATCTATCCTTATTATGCAATATCCCAACTATCAAAATTTTCCTAAACTTCGGCTCATTATAATTCTCATAAATACTTTCAACTTCAAATATATTCGATTGCTTTTCTATAACTTTTAATTTAGTTTCGGCTACCAATCCATCGCCATTAGTTATCAATACACTATCTCCCAATTTCAACCTCAAAGCCTTAACATGCTTAAGCTCATCACCTTTTATTACAATTTCCTCAGAGTATTTATCAAAGTCTAATTCTATCAAACAATCCACTAATTCACCTCTTTATCTGAAGAGTAAAACTCATATTTCTTTCTACTATTAATAATTAACATATCTAAAACACTTCACTTTCTAATAATTATTGGTTTTGAATGAGAATAAACATCAGACTTGAATACCAAATAATAGAATCCCGAAGCAAACAGCTTAAGTGATAATCTTTCTTCATACCTTCCAGCCTTCAAATTCCCTTCATAAAATTTATATATTACCCTGCCCCTACTATCATAAAGTAATAAACTTAAGTATCTCCTCTCTTTCACCAAAAAACTAATATCTAAATGTTCACTGGCAGGAATCGGTTTGATTTCTTCTACATAAATTAAACTATCATCAGGAGCAAAATATTTTGCAGCCTGCTCTTCTAAAGGGAAAAAACCAATAAATGCATCTGTCCTACCATCATTTTTCCTCGCATCAGCCCAAACAGGGATAGAATATTCATCTGTTGCCAAAATGCTCATCTTTTTTCCTAATCCATAATACCTATTCTGTTCCGATATTACAGAAAGCGAACTAGATGATGAACTAACCTTAAAACTCTCACCAAAGTTCACCCCCCCATCAAACGAATAACCCATATATATATCCGCACTTTCCCTATCTTCATAATTATGAGTGTCATACCACTTAGAAACTAACACCCCATTATCATTCAAATTCAAATCAGACAAAAACTGCTCCCCAAAAGTATTTGAATTTACCTTCACTACTTCCCCCCAACTGTCTCCCTCATCAAGCGAACGAGCAAAATAAACATCTAACTCCGTCCCAACATTCTCTAATCCCGTCCCTACCCATTGGCAATAATAATTATTATAATTCACAGTATTACTTTTATCAATCTTAATCTCTATGGTCGGATTGAAGTTTTCTAAATATGATGTCCCAGGTATTATATCAAATTGAGAAGCAATATCAATGCTCCCTTTAAAAAAAAACTCACTAATTATTTTAGGCTCATCAAAATTAAAACCACCACTTCTGCTTTGCCTATACTTTATATTATATTTACTCCTCTGATTAGCTACAAATTTCGAATAATACACAATCCCCAACTCACCATCTAAACTAATATCAATATCAGGATAGCCAATTTGAATAGAATCTGAAATATGCCTAATATCATTGTTTCTCAATACAAATTCTTTATGATATTCATCGTAAAAGTACAATTTGAATGTGTTCTTATTTTCTAATGTATTTTTAACCTCAATCAGAGCATACATTTCTACATCATGCTTCTTACTCTTCGGATTTGATATTAATTTCAAATTCTTTATCTCTTCAACCAATGTTCCATTTTCATTAAAGTTTTTCAAAGTTATAATTTGATTATCTTCTTCTGTCGCCCAATTTATTCCTCCATCATCAGAATATCCCCATATCACCGAACTAAACACACTATCGTTATCAAATCCATCTGATGTACTATAATTAACAATCCACGAAACATAAGCCCTACCATTCTTATCAAATATAACCTCTGGATTTGAACCCTTTTTTATAATTACATAATCCCTTTTAGGCAACAATTCAAAATTTGCCCTCTTCCAAGTCTCCCCAAAATCATGACTATAATAAGGAGGAATTGCATAATATGTTTTAACATTGTCCCACCTATGCTGCATAGGCAAAACTATAATATTCTTTTTATTCTTTGGATTAATAGCAGCATTAATATCTGACTCATTATACTCACTTTTAGTAATTCGTATTTCATTCGAAGATTGGACAGGTTGTTCATCTAAAAATATTGACTGATTCTTCGATTTACCATATTTATAATTTTGACTATATATTTCCATAGCCGAATTAAAAAATACTACAGCATAAAATATTAAAAAATATAAAATCCATGCCTTCAACTTAATTTATTAAGTTTATTCCACATCATATCCTTTATTTCTTTTATGTTTTCATGTGCAACAGATGACAATAACAATGGCTTAACTCCATTTATCTCTATCTCACTCAGTTCCACCCTTTTCTCATCATCAACAGTATCAAGTTTACTTATCGCAATTAACTCTTCTTTCTCTAATATTTCTTCATTATGTTTTTTTAATTCATTTTTCAAAACATTATAATCATTTTCTACATCTTCACTGTTCGCATCTAATAAAAACAACAAAATCTTACATCGCTCCACATGGCGAAGAAATTGAGTTCCCAAACCCTTCCCTTCACTCGCTCCTTCTATCAGACCAGGAATATCCGCTACCGTAAACGAATCATACTCCCCATACTTAACAATACCCAAATTTGGTATTAATGTCGTAAAATGATAATCCGCAATCTTTGGCTTAGCAGCAGAAATCACAGAAATCAAAGTGGATTTGCCAACATTCGGAAAACCAACAATCCCAACCTGTGCTATAAGTTTTAACTCCAATCCCAAACTATAACCTACACCGTCCTTACCTTCTGTCGCAAATCTTGGAGCTTGTCGTGTTGAAGTAGCAAATTCAGCATTTCCTTTACCACCTTTGCCACCCTTTGCCAATAAAACTTCCTGGTTATCCTCAGAAATATCTGCTAATACCTTATCCGTTTCCAAATCCTTAACTATAGTCCCCGTAGGAACATATATAATTTTATCTTTACCACTCTTCCCAGATTTATTGGACTTCCCGCCTGGTTGTCCACTCTCCGCAGTATAATTCCTTATATATTTGAAATCCAAAAGCGTATTCAGATTAGGATTTGATTTAATTATTATATCTCCTCCCTTTCCTCCATTTCCGCCATTCGGACCACCCTTCGCCACAAATTTTTCTCTTCTAAAACTAACATGACCGTTCCCACCATTTCCAGCTTTAACGTCTATTTTCGCAATATCTATAAATTTCATTATCTACTTTTTTAATTCTTTTAAAACTTCTATTATTTCCGACTGTATCTCATTCGGCTCCTCCAAAGATTCTTCACTATTTTCATCTGAAATAAAATCCTTGATTTCTTTGTAATCCTCATTATCTACTGACTTCGACAACATTTCAGATATTTCATTAATCGAAGAATTTATAGTACTATCATCTGCTATTGATTTATTTAGCTCTTCATCATTCTCACTTTTAAAACCATCATCACTTTCTAAATTCTCTTCAACTTCACTTTCCTTCCCATCATTTAATATACTATCTGCCATAGCATCAAAATCTTCCTCCACCTCTTCCCCATTTTCTATTTCACTATCTTCAATTTCTGCTCCTAATCCGTCTTCTAATTCACTCTCTACTTCTTTCTCTAAGCCAAATTCCTCTACTAATTCCGAATTCAATTCATCATCAAGTTCTACTAATTCACGACCAAACTCACTTTCTAAATCCCCTACCACTCCCATTTCATCTTCAAATTCTTCGCCAATCTCTAATTCATTTTCTACCTCTACCAACTCATCATCAATTATACCATCAACATTTTCCTGAGTTAAAACATCAGAACCAACATCAATAGATTCGTCATCTATTAACTCATCATTAAAATCACTATCCCCAGTATCAACCTCAATCTCTTCTAAGCCCTCTTCAATATCACTACTTTCTTTCCCTTCAATAATATCATCATTCTTATCATCAAAAGCTTCACCCAAATCAAGAGAAAAACCATCTCCCTCATTATCATTCTCCACTTCTAACTCATCACTTAAAATCGAATCAAACTCGTCTAAATCCTCTTCGGAATTACCATCAATTTCTTCGATATTTTCATCTTCAATATTTACTTCATCATTTTCAACAACTCCTTCCGCAAATTCTTCTCCAAAATCTTTAGCCAATTCTGCAAACTCATTCTCAGATTCTAAATTTTTCTCATCAATACCCTCATTCTCATCCTCAATTTCTACCTCATCAAACCCACCTTCTTCAAAATCTTCTACTTCGTTCTCTTCAATACTTTCTTCAACACCTAAATCTTCATTATCAATACTATCAACATTAATATCATCACCTTCAACCTCTTCTTCTTCTTCATTCTGCCCTGATAACGACTGAATAATCTCCAATAAACTCGTCTGGTCTAAAAACTCAATCCCAGCTTCATTTATCTGTTCATCAAATTTATCAACCAACTGATAAATAGACTTATCATCAAAAAAAACTATCAATGCCTCAATAGGTAATAAATAATTTCCCTCAGCATTCTTATAATCAAAAATCTTGTACAACGGCTCTAACAAACTAATCAAGCCATCAGAATTTAGATTAAAAACAAATTCATTATCAATCTCCTCAATAACTGAATTGAATTTCTCTAATTCTATGTTTTCAGTATCATCAAATTTATTCTCATTTGCCCACTTTATAAATCCATCATAAATATAACTATAATCCGTGAAATATTTTAATCTATACTTAATTTCATTAATAGATATTTTCTCATAATCTCTATATACAAACCAACCTAATGAAATTCTTGGTCTAAGCAGTATATTAAATCTTGCTTTAATAGCCCCATCTATTAACTTCCTAAACTCATCCTTGCTTAAAATAGCCTTACGCTTCAGCAAAGAGTCTAACTTATTATATTCTTGCCGTAACTCCGAATCCTCCATATCAAAATATTTTATTTCGCTTCTCGCTTCCTTGATTTTATAAATCCACCACTCTACCTCAGAGTAAATATAATGCTTTATCGACTTATCAATATCATCATTGTCAAGCACTTCCGAAATATTATTCCGACTCTCACTTAACTCTAAAACCGAACTAATTTGTTCTTGTTTTCTGTTTATATACTTTTCAAACATAATAATTTAGGCTTCTTAAAGAGAAATACTAATTCAATTTAATTATTTATTCCCACAAAAACAAATAATTGAAATAACTATTAAATATATAATCCAGTTTATAATTCTTATATTTGGACTTTATATCATTACAATTTAATAAAAATCATGCAAGTAATAAGAACTATATCTGAAATGCAAGAAATTTCAATGGAATATAAAATAAAAGGTAATAAAATTGCCCTAGTTCCTACTATGGGATTTCTACATTTGGGACACTTAAGTTTAATTAAAAAAGCAAAAGAACTATCTGATATAGTCGTAACCACTATCTTTGTAAACCCCAAACAATTCGCTCCCCACGAAGATTTTGATTCCTACCCCAGAGACTTCTCAAAAGACTCCGAACTTGCCCAAGACGCTGGAACAGATATTCTTTTCATACCCGATATCCTAACTATTTATCCCAAAGATTTTACTTCCTTTTACACTGTCGGCAAACTTGCAAAAATTTTTGATGGCGAATTCAGACCAGACTTCTTCGACGGCGTTGCAATGGTCTGTATCAAATTATTTAATATAACAAGTCCTGATATCACCGTATTCGGACAAAAAGATTACCAACAATCACGAGTTATAAAAAAAATAATTAACGAACTAAATTTCAATATCCAATTACATATCCAACCAACTATCAGAGAAGCAAACGGACTAGCTATGAGTTCCAGAAACGTCTATCTTTCTCCAACCGAAAAAGAAAAATCAAGCATACTATTCATCGCAATGGAAGAAGCAAAAAGAGAAATCCAAAAAGGAGAAAAAAGAAGAAAAATCATTAACGCAATCATGCACAAAACCCTACGAACAGTACCCGAAATAAAAATTGACTATGCCGCAGCCGCCCTATCAGATAACTTTGAAACCCCAGAAGAATTCCTGCCCGGAGACAATGTTGTCCTGCTCCTAGCCACATACTTAGGTAAAACAAGACTGATTGACAACTCCCTAATCACCATACCATCAGAACTACATAAACACTTCAAATAAACTCTTCTTTGCCCCTTAATCTACTTCACTCCAAAATTAATAAAAATTATATCATTTAATATTTTTTCTAACTTTTGCGATTGTAATCGCAAAATTCTCCTTATATTTGCGATTACAATCGCATATCTTCGGAAAATTAACCCTTAAAACTAAAATTAATCAAAAATTTAGAGTTTATTATGATTAAAAGAAGCCTACAAGAAAATATTGAATCAAACTTTTTTAAAGGGAAAGCAATTATATTATTAGGTCCTAGACAAACCGGGAAAACAACCCTTATTAAAGAAATAATGAATTCTCATAACAAAGTGCTTTGGCTTTCGGGAGATGAACCAGACATTAGGGAAAAACTATCTTCTATTAACTCTACAGATCTAAGATTTTTAATAGGAAAAAATAAATTTTTAATCATTGATGAAGCCCAACGGATACAAAACATCGGACTTACATTAAAAATAATAATAGACCAAATCCCTGATGTTCAATTAGTAACAACCGGTTCATCGGCTTTCAACCTGAAAAACGATACTGACGAACCTCTCACTGGTAGAAAATTTGAATACCAGTTATTTCCATTATCTTTCTCAGAACTTTGCAACCAATTTGGCTTCCTCGAAGAAACAAGAATGCTTACTCGTCGATTAATTTACGGCTCATATCCTGACGTTGTCAACAATCCAGGAAATGAAAAAGAAATATTATTTCAACTCTCAGATAGTTACTTATACAAAGATTTATTAACCTTTGAAGGTATAAAAAAACCAGAATATTTATTCAAATTACTTAAAGCACTTGCTCTGCAAGTCGGCAACGAAGTATCATATAATGAAATAGGACAACTCATAGGACTAGACAACCAAATTGTCGAAAAATATATAGATTTATTAGAAAAATCCTTCGTTATATTCAAATTAACCGCTTTAAAAAGAAACCTCCGTAACGAAATTAAAAAAGGTAAAAAAATATATTTCTATGACAATGGGATTCTCAATGCAGTTAATGCACAATTTGCTAACCTCGACAAAAGAAACGATGTTGGTGCTTTATGGGAAAATTATCTCATTTCAGAAAGAATAAAGAAAATCCATTACAATAAACTATGGTCTAATCAATACTTTTGGCGTACACACGAACAAAAAGAAATTGATTATATAGAAGATAAAGACGGTATTTTACATAGCTATGAATTCAAATGGAACTCTAAAACTAAAGCAAAAATTCCTAAGTCTTTTGCCAACGCATACCCCAATCATGAATTTAATCTAATAAATAAAGATAATTACCATGAATTTTTAAGATAAAAATATCTTTTATTATTTTTTATTTTCAACAATTCCTTGTTTTTTTGTAAAATCCAACACTTTTAAAACACGTTTAAAATAGTCTTATTTTTTATTCGTCAAATAATTTAAGTTTTAGTAGCTTTGTATAGTTTCGTTATTGCAATTGATAGAATTTTTTCACGACCTAAATAGAATTGAAAATTTATGTTCAGATTATCTAAAAAAGTTGAATACGGCATCCTCGCAATGCAATATTTGGCTGAGAACCAAGATGAAGTAATCACTACTAAAGAAATTGCTAAAAAATTAGACATTTCTTTCGAATTTTTAGCTAAAACTCTCCAATTACTAAAAAAAAGAAATTTAGTCTCCACCATCCAAGGCATGAGAGGAGGCTACAAACTAACTACTCCCGCAAATGAAATTACTCTTTTTACTATTCTAAAAGCATTAGACTCTAAACCAGAAATAGTAGAATGTGCAGACGATGAAGACCACGAAACTTGCGAGCGAAAAGAATACTGCTCAATTAGAAACCCTCTTATGATTCTACAAGACAAAATCGTAGATGTTGTTAAAAATATTAAACTCTCAGAAATGCTAACTAACGACAATAAACTTAACGGTAAAAATACTGTCGAATTAGCTCTAAATTACAGTAAAGGATGATAATAAATGCAAACCGAAAATGATTTAATAGAAGAAGTTACAGGCTCCGAATATAAATACGGCTTCGTAACTGACATAGAACAAGAGTTTGCCCCAAAAGGTCTAAACGAAGACATTATTCGTTTTATCTCCACAAAAAAAAATGAACCACAATTCCTTTTAGATTGGAGATTAAAAGCCTATAAACAATGGCAAAATATGAAAGAACCTAAATGGGCTCACGTTAAATACCAACCCATAGATTACCAAGACTTATATTATTACGCCGGCACTAAACAAGACGAAAATGAAAAACCAAAAAGCTTAGAAGAAGTTGACCCAGAACTATTAAAAACTTTCGACAAGCTCGGTATCTCCGTTAACGAACAAAAAAGATTAACCGGCGTGGCAGTAGATGTCGTTGTCGATAGTGTTTCAGTAGGAACTACTTTCAAAAAACAACTTTCCGAGCTCGGTATTATATTCTGCTCTTTCAGCGACGCAGTCCAAGAGCATCCCGAACTCGTTAAAAAATACTTAGGAACAGTTGTCCCAACTAATGATAACTACTTTGCTGCACTTAATGCCGCCGTATTTAGCGACGGTTCATTCTGCTACATTCCTAAAGGCGTTCGTTGCCCAATGGAACTTTCTACTTATTTCAGAATAAATGCCGCAATGACTGGTCAATTCGAACGAACCCTCATCATTGCTGACGAAGGCTCCTACGTTTCATACTTAGAAGGTTGCACCGCACCAATGAGAGACGAAAACCAATTGCACGCCGCCGTGGTTGAAATAATTGCACATAAAGACGCAGAAGTTAAATACTCCACTGTACAAAACTGGTACCCAGGAGACAAAGACGGAAATGGTGGTATCCTCAATTTCGTAACTAAACGTGGTATCTGCGAAGGTGATAATTCAAAAATATCTTGGACACAAGTCGAAACAGGCTCAGCTGTAACTTGGAAATACCCTTCCTGCATTCTCAAAGGAAATCACTCCATAGGCGAGTTCTTTTCCGTTGCAGTTACCAATAATTTCCAAATGGCAGACACCGGTTGCAAAATGATTCACCTCGGAGAAAACTCCCGCTCAAAAATCATATCTAAAGGTATCTCCGCAGGAAAATCCGAAAACTCCTACAGAGGACTTGTCAAAATTAACAAAAAAGCTAAAAACTCAAGAAATTTCTCTCAATGCGATTCACTACTACTCGGAGATAAATGTGGTGCCCATACCTTCCCTTATATAGAGGTAGATAACTCCACAGGCATCGTAGAGCATGAAGCAACAACTTCTAAAGTCTCCGAAGATATTCTTTTTTATTGCAAACAAAGAGGAATGGACGAAGACGAAGCAACAGCACTCATTATCAATGGTTTTGCAAAAGAAGTTCTTAAGCAGATGCCTATGGAATTTGCAGTAGAAGCACAAAAATTATTAGCCCTAAGCTTAGAAGGAAGCGTAGGATAATTGTATTATTTTTAAATTAAATTTGAAACAATAAAAAAATGTTAAAAATCAAAAACTTAACAGCCGAAGTTGAAGGCAATGTAATATTAAAAGGACTAGATTTTGAAGTAAACCCTGGCGAAGTCCACGCCATCATGGGACCAAACGGTGCAGGCAAAAGTACTCTCGCTGCAGTAATTGCCGGCCATCCCAATTTTAAAATTACTTCAGGCTCAATCGAATACAACGGAAAACAACTCCTTGAAATGGAACCAGAAGATAGAGCCAGAGAAGGCGTATTCCTTGCTTTCCAATACCCAATCGAGATTCCAGGGGTTTCAAATGCTAACTTTATGAAATCCGCTATCAATGAACTTAGAAAATACAAAGGACTCGACCCATTAGACTCTCCTTCTTTCCTAAAAATGATGAGAGAAAAAGCAGAACTCGTAAAATTAGACAAATCTTTTCTTTCACGCTCAGTAAACGAAGGTTTCTCAGGCGGTGAGAAAAAAAGAAATGAAGTTTTCCAAATGGCAATGATGGACCCAGAGCTAATTTTTATGGACGAAACCGACTCCGGACTTGATATCGATGCACTTAAAGTTGTCGCAGACGGAGTAAATACAATCCAAGACGGAAAAAAAGCATTCGTTATGATTACCCACTACCAAAGACTACTAGATTACATCGTCCCAGACTTTGTCCACGTACTCGCAGACGGTAAGATTGTTCGCTCTGGTCCAAAAGAACTAGCACAAGAATTAGAAAAAACTGGTTATGATTGGATTCATTAATAATTATATAAGTTTTATTTAAAAAAGTAAGATATAATTATTAAATATTTATTGAAAGTAAAAAAAATAGAAATGAAAGATACTCTTAAAAATAAATTAATTCAGAAATTTAAACTTTATGAAAGCTCACTAAACGGCGAATCAAAAAGCAATGATTTCAAAATTAAAAAAAACGCAATAACTCAGTTTGAAGTACTAGGCTTCCCAACTCTCAAACATGAAGATTGGAAATATACCAACCTTGCCCCTATCAATAATACTGATTATCATATTAATCCAGATAAAGTCAATATCGACATCTATGACATTGAGCATTTATTTATTCCAAATTTAGATGTAGATTTAATTGTACTCATTAACGGAAACTTTGACGAATCACTCTCAAATATTAAAAATAATGAAAATATTGAAATCTCTTCATTAATCAAAGCAAAAGCCAATAATAAAAATCTTTTAGACATAAATGAGAATAAACACCCATTTGTTCTTATTAATAAGTCATTCGTCCAAGACGGTGCCTATATAAAAATCAATAAAAACATTAGAGCAGAACGCCCTATTCATATCGTAAGTATCTCTTCAAGCAATCAACCAATACTTACAAACACTCAAAACTACATAGAAATTGGCGAATCTTCCGAAGCAAGTATCATTTATTCTCACTACGGTTTGAAATCAACCATTTGTCTAAGCAATAACCTAAATAAAATTATTTGTAATAAAAACTCGAAATTAGAATACAATAACCTTCAAATTGACTCCGAAAATTCATCTCAAGTAAACTTCACCGAAGTTCAACAAGAAGCAGACTCAATATTTACTGACAATTCTTTAACAATTTCCGGCAAATTTATTAGAAATGATATAAAAAATCAACTCTTAGGAAATAATTCATCTTCTAATTTTAATGGAATCTATTTTACAAATAAAAAAGACCATTTAGACAACCACTCACTCGTAGAACACAAAGTGCCAAACTGTACATCAAACGAACTATACAAAGGCATAATAGACCAAAGAGGAAAAGTAGTATTCAATGGAAAAGTTCTAGTCCACAAAAACGCCCAAAAAACAAACGCATACCAATCAAATAAAAATATTATCCTAACCGATACCGCCTCTATAAACACAAAACCTGAACTTGAAATTTACGCAGACGACGTAAAATGTTCACACGGTACCACCACTGGTAAATTAGACGAAGAAGCTCTATTTTATCTTACTCAACGTGGTATTAATAAAGAATATGCAAAAGCAATGTTAATGTTTACCTTCGTCTTCGAAGTCATCAATAAAATTTCGATTTATGAACTAAAAAAATTCATCGAAGACAAAATAGAAACCAAATTATTAGGTTAAGTCAATTATTAAATATTAAAATTATAAATGGAAACATTAGAATTAAATACAGAACTTGATATAAAAAAAATTAGAGATAATTTTCCAATTTTAACACGTCAAATCAAAGGCAAACAATTAGTTTATCTGGATAATGCTGCTACCACTCAAAAACCCAATTCCGTAATTAATGCTATCAACAAATACTATAAAGAAGAAAACTCCAATATACACCGTGGTGCACATTACCTAAGCGAAATGGCTACTCTCGAATACGAAAAATCACGACGTAAAGTACAATCCTTTTTCAACGCTCAACACGAAGAAGAAGTAATATTTACAAAAGGCACAACAGACTCCATAAATCTAATAGCCACAATATTTGAACGCTCCGGTATTATTAAACCAGGAGACGAAATATTAATCTCTGAGTTAGAACACCACTCAAACATCGTACCATGGCAAATGCTCTGCAGCAACACCAACGCACTTCTAAAAATTATCCCAATCAATGAAAATGGCGAATTAATTATCGAAGAATTTGAAAATTTATTATCCGAAAAAACTAAAATAGTTTCAGTTAATTACATTTCAAACTCCCTCGGTACAGTTAATCCAGTAGAAAAAATAATTGAATTATCTCATAAATATGACACAAAAGTAATTATAGATGCCGCTCAAGCCATCCAGCATAAAAAAATCGATGTCCAAAACTTAGATTGCGATTTCTTAGCCTTCTCCGGTCATAAAATATACGGTCCAACAGGCATAGGAGTACTCTACGGTAAAAAAGAACTCCTCGAAACTCTCCCCCCATACCAAGGCGGAGGCGAAATGATTAAAGAAGTTAGATTTGATAAAACAACATTCAACTCACTCCCATTCAAATACGAAGCAGGCACCCCGAACATAATCGGTGGCATTGGCTTAGGTCATGCAATAGATTATGTTAATGAAATTGGGATTAACAAAATCGACCAATATGAAAATCACATCCACACATACCTACACAAAGAATTAGAAAAAATCGATAAACTCACATTCATCGGCGATGCCGAAAACAAAGTAAGTGTTCATTCATTTATCATAGAAAATATTCATCCAGCAGACATAGGCACCATGCTCGATGCAAACGCGATAGCCATACGCACAGGCCATCATTGCACACAACCCGTAATGCAACACTTCTCAATAACTGGAACTTGCCGTGCCTCCATTGCCTTCTATAATACAATAGAAGAAATAGACAAATTTATTTATTCATTAAACAAAGCAATAAAAATGCTTTCATAAATCATGTCAGAAAAAACAGAAAATATTGAAGAAGAAGTAATTAAAAATGATATACAAGAAACTGCTTCAGAACCTGATTACTCTCGCGGCGGACGTATTCATCACGAAACTCAAAATGATGCAGAAAATAACGTTGAGAAAGAAGAATACAAAGCACCAAATGATGAATTCTTAGACTATAAAAGCACCGACAACAAAGCTCTCAGCGAAAAAGTCTATGCCAAGATTAAAGAAGTTTATGACCCCGAAATACCAGTTGATATTTACGAACTAGGACTAATTTACGACATCGGCATAACAGAAAACAATGAAGTAGTCGTATTAATGACACTCACAGCACCTTCTTGCCCCGAAGCACAAACACTACCTGTAATGGTAGAAAAAAAAGTAAACGAATTAGATGAAGTAAACCGAACAAAAGTAATCATAACTTTCGAACCACCTTGGGAAATGTCAATGATGAGCGACGAAGCCAAACTCGAATTAGGTATGCTTTAATTATAATATCAATAATATTTTTATATTAAATATTACCAATATTTCGTTCTTTTTTAACATTTAGATAAAATAAGTTTTTTAATATTTATATTTGCATTGCTCTTCAAATCAATATTCCAATTCAATATTCCAAATCGAAAAAGTTAAATGGCATTAAAATTTCATAAATTAGAAGTTAAAAACAAAATACAAGAAACTTCAGTAGCAGTAAGCCTCGTATTTAAAGTACCAGATGATTTAAAATCAGAATATGAATATAAATCAGGACAATACCTAACTCTTAGATTTTTTATTGACGGAAAAGACCAACGCAGAGCCTATTCCTTTGCCTCTTCTCCCTATACCGACCAAGATATCAAAGTTACCATCAAAGAAGTGCCTAACGGAATAATCTCAAACCATATCTCCAATAATGTAAATATCGGCGATATGATAGACGTAATGACACCAACAGGTAACTTCACTGCTAAATTAAACGAAGCAAATTCGAACCATTACTTCATGTTCGCAGGGGGCTCAGGCATAACTCCAATAATGTCATTAACAAAATCAATACTGTTCATTGAAAAAAATTCTTCCATCACTCTTGTCTATGGTAATAAAACTAAAAATTCAATTATCTTTCAACAAGAACTTCAAGAATTAAAAAATAAGTATGATAATTTAAAAATAATACATATATTAGATATGTTGGAAGATGGATTTGAAGCAAAACAAGGAATTATTACAAGTCAAATTGTAAAAGAAATTTTAGAAGAATCACCAAGTTTTAACTCTTCTATATTCTATCTTTGTGGTCCTGCAGGGTTTATTAATATCATTGATAAAGAGCTAAATCACTATCAAATTGATAAAAACCTTATCCACACCGAATCGTTTTCCACTACAATAAATGAAACTTCTGTCGATGATGATAAAATAAAACAAAACCAATCATCGTCTAATATACTTAGCGACGAAGTCAAAAAAGTTAAATTAGTACTTTATGGTGAAGAACTCGACTTAGATGTCATAGGCGACGAGACTATCATCGAAGCCTGCCAAAGAGAAGGAATTGAAGCACCTTACTCATGTTGTGTCGGAGCTTGTTCTACTTGCATTTCTAAATTAGTAAGTGGCGAAGTAGAAATGGACGACGACATGGCACTAACAGACGACGAAAAAGAAGAAGGCTTAATTTTAGCCTGTACATCGCACCCATTAACCGACGATGTTAAAATAGATTTTGATTATTATTAATATTTAAGAAAGGATTAATAACATGGACGCAGTATTAGACGTTTCCGTTATAGAACGAGTACCAACCGGTATCGAAGGAGCAGAAAAAAGTGATGACTTTATGGTTACCAAATCTGCCCTAAACATGATTAAAGAAGTAAAAGAGCAAAACGAAGTACCAGATGATTACTTACTTCGCATAGGTTCACATAGTGGCGGTTGCTCAGGTATGAGATACGACTTAGGCTTTGACTCAGAAGCAAATGAGAACGACAGAGTCCTAGAAATTAACGAATTGAAAATCGTTGTCGATAGCCATAGCCTCTTCTACATCCAAGGAATAACCTTAGATTATATGGAAGGTGCCCACGGAGTTGGATTCACTTTCAACAACCCAAATAACTCTCACAACTGCGGTTGTGGTGGTTAATCCCAACTCTTGTTTAAACTATTTAGTAATTATTGCAATCAACTGCAATTAATATCTATCATAGACAAACATTAAGTATAAAAAAAATTAAGCCGTCTGAATATATAAATTATATTTTTCAGACGGCTTTTTACTACTAATCAACTATTAATCAACTATTATTTTAATACTTTCTCAACCATTCACTCCAACCAAGACTTATAATAATCCTTATCTCTATTATTCTTAACATGCTCTGTCATCTGAAGTGGAGCAAAAGTATCAACCATTACAGCATACTCATAAGCTTCTTTTTTACCAACTGACTGCTCAGTTTTGCCCGGTTGTGGACCATGAGGCATACCTTTAGGATGATATGTTATATAACCCTCACCAATCCCTGTCCTACTCATAAAATCACCCTCAACATAATATAATATCTCATCAGAATCTATATTCGAATGATAATATGGAGCCGGAATTGACTCAGGATGAAAATCATATAACCTCGGTACAAAATTGCAAATCACAAAATTATTTGCAACAAGTAACAAATGAATCGGTGGTGGCAAATGTATCTTACCAACTATCGGTGCAAACTCTTGAATATTGAATGCCCACGGATAGCAAGCTCCATCCCAACCAACCAAATCATAAGGGTGCCACTCTAATTTGACATTCTGGTATTTATCACCAAATTTATTTATCAAATTAAACTCCCCTTTTTCAACCCTCGCTTCTTGTAATTCAGGTGTTCTTATATCCCTCTCACAATAAGGTGCAGATTCCAACAACTGCCCACTCGGAGTCCTATAATGCTTAGGAATCTCCACCATTGTCGCAGACTCTGTTACAAACATCCTCACATTATCATAAGACTTAAACTTCAATTGATACGTAGTCCCCTTAGGAATTATAAAATAATCCCATTTAGTAAACTCTATCGCCCCATACTCCGAATAAAAAGTACCCTCGCCCTCATGGATAAATACCACTTCATCTGCATAAGAATTACGATAAAAATCCTCAGTATCTTCAGTTACTTTCGCAGTATATAATGCAACATCAGAATTAAAAAATAATTTCTTTCTAGAACTTACAAAATTCCCAGTTCCATCAGCCTTCTTACTATCCACCTTAGTATTTTCCAAAGTATCATTTGCCCACAGCTTCCCATGTTCAATGTTTAACGGCTTAATATCCAATATCTTACACGGCATATTATGATGATACTTATTAGAATACATATTCGAAAAACCATGAGTAGAAAATAACTCCTCTCGGTACAAATCCTTACCATTATCCTTATAAAAAGTTATATGCCTCTTCTTCGGTATTTTACCTTGTTTCATATAAAACGGCATTTCTTAATCTCCTAAATTGAAATTCATTTATTAATCTGCTAATTAAATCACGCCTCGTCTTTCCTGGTCTCTTTCTATCGAGTCAAACAACGCTTGGAAATTACCCTCACCAAATCCCAAATCCTTCTCCCTTTGAATTATCTCAATAAATATCGGTCCAAATAAATTCTTAGTGAATATCTGTAACAAATAAGTACCATCTTCCTTATTCCCATCTATCAAAACTTGATGGTCTTTAATTCTTTGTTTATCTTCTTTGATATAAGGCAACCTATCATAAACCGTATCATAATACTCAGGAATAATATCCAAAGTTTCAATTACACTCCCATCTAATTTGTCCAACGAATCCAATATATTAGCCGTAGAAAATGCTAGATGCTGCACTCCAGGACCCTTATACATATCCAAATATTCATCTATCTGATTATTATTATCATCTTTACCCTCATTTATCGGAATACAAAACGAACCATCTGGTGAACGCAAAGCATAAGAAATCAACGCAGTTTTCTGCCCCTTAATATCAAAATATCTAACTTCTGTAAACCCAAATACTTCCTTATAAAACTTCGCCCAATCTTCCATTGTCCCTTTATAAACATTATTTGTCAAATGGTCTATCTCCAAAAATCCTTTATCTTCTTGAATTTCCTGATTTTCCAAATCACTAAAATCATTTTTATAAATATTATTTTCATCACCATAAGTATCTATAAAATATACCAAAGAATCACCTATACCATAAATAGCTGGATAATCCAAATCCTTATTCGAATTATTCGCAGACTTGGCTCCCCTTCTTACAGCCTCATCATGCGCAAAATTAGCATCATCTACTCTCCAACCCATCGAACAAATCGAAGGACCGTGCTTCTTTGCAAAATCATCAGCAAATCCACCAGCTTCATGGTTCAATAAAAAGTGTATCCCATTCTGATTATAATAAATTATATTCTTTTCATTATGTTTCTTTAACTTCGAAAAGCCAAACGCCATAAACGTATCATGCATAAATCCCGCTTCCGGCGAAGCATACTCCGTAAACTCTATTCCACGCATATTCAGCGGATTAAATTGTTCTGACATTATAGTCTCCTTAAAACTTTATTAATTTTTTTTCTTCATATATCATTTTTTAAACCGAAGGTATTAAAATAATTTTTAGATTAATATAAAATTATCTACCTTCAATTTCATAATAATTGCTAAATTCAACATACAATTCCCAATAAACTACTATCCAAAATTGATTTCTAAAAAGCAATATCACTCACTTACAATATACGAATTATATAATTAAATATTCAATCCCACCTCATTTTTTTTGTAACAAAAAACACACTATATCAATTTAATCATTTATTTTAAATATAATTTTAATAACAACAGTAAAATATTTTTTATTTTTTTAAAAAATTCTTTCATATATTGAAATATTAGAAAATGAAATTATTCATTTTTATTTATATTATCAACAAAAATAAGGTGTTTCATAATGAAAATACTAAAATTATTAGCAGTTGTTTTTCTAATTGCTTTATTTACTACTTCTTGTACAAGAAGAATTACTGATTTTACAATCATTTCTTCAAAGAATGTTTCGCTTTCTGAAATGGGAAATTACAAACGATCTGCTGAGAGAGTTACTGGCGAAGATAGAATGCATATGATAATTATCATTCCTACTAAGCTTGAAATTTCTGTGAAAGAAGCTTTAGATAATACTATTGAAGCTACTCCTGGTTGTGTTGCTCTGGTTGACGGTGTAATTAATGCCGAAAATATGCATTTCGTTCTATATGGCACAAGTGCAATTATTGTTGAAGGTACTCCACTCATTGACCCTAAACTTGCTGCTTTAGAAAGAGAATCTAACTATATGATTTCTGAAATAGATGTAAATGGCGAAACTAAAGTCAAATATGTATCTGAAGATGAGTTCAATACTATTAAGTCAGAAATGGCTGACTAATTATTAACTTTAATGATTAAAACTCCTTTTTGTATCGAAATAAAAAGGAGTTTTTTTTAAACACAAGTGATACTATGAAATTTTTAATATATCTTACTCCACTTTTCCTTGCTTTTAATTTATTTGCATTAGATATTGATTTAGAAGTTGATAATGCTTATGAAATAACTCTTAAAAACAATTCTAATTTTTCCGCATATTTTA
>Ga0209475_10000393_pt1 | contig 97202 bp, 75 predicted proteins | sample tdDd471_FD_187128 | JGI IMG/M metagenome (GOLD analysis project Ga0209475, IMG submission 187128) | Marine sediment microbial communities from the Atlantic coast under amendment with organic carbon and nitrate - tdDd47.1 (SPAdes)... | ecosystem: Environmental > Aquatic > Marine > Coastal >... | reverse complement strand
CGGATCGCGTTCTGTTGAATCAAAAGACCTTGTCGCCGTTGCCGGGCGCCCTGGCCACCGAACTGGCCTCCGTCCACCCCAACCCCTTCAATCCCCGGACGGAGATCACCTACCGGGTCAAGGTGGACGAGCCCGTGGAGGTGTCGGTGTACGACCTGTCCGGACGGCGGCTCAAGGTGCTGGCGACGGGTTTGCACGCGGCGGGCGAGTACACGGTGGTATGGGGGGGACAGGATGCCGCCGGCCGCAGCCAGGCCAGCGGCAGCTACATGGTGCGTCTGGAGTCCGGTTCGCGCGTGGACAGCCGCAAGCTCCTGCTGCTGCGGTAGGCCGGCGCACCGATTTTCCCAGGGTGGCCGCGTCGGCGTTCAGCCGGCGACGGCCTCCATCACTTTCAGGTGGTCCTCATACGCCAGGGCCGGCCAGCTCTCGGCACTGACGGCGCCCTCACTCCGCGAAATCAAACTCACCTTGTGGGCCGTGGCGTCGTCCGGGGCCTCGTAGATGTCCATGAAGTCGTAGCGGCCCAGCAGGGCGTAGTGGGCCGTGAACTTCACCTCGGGGCACAGCGCGTGCACCTTTTCCAGCCACTGCTGGCCCTGTCCGCGGCGCTGTCCCGCACCGGAAATTCCGCCGGGGGCCAGTTTGGTCATCAACACGAATGTAGGCATGGGCTTTCTCCTTTCCCGTTTTGAAAATTTAACCTCAATCGGGGTGGCCGCCACTTGCCGGGCCCGGAGTTCACTCTTAACGTGCGAACAGGGGTGCCCTATGAAGACCGGAATGAAACAGGGTGTCTGGCTCGTGCTGATGGGGGTGATCATGGCGCCGGGTCCCGTTTTTTCCAGCGACGGCGTGGAGACGGACTATGCCGTTCAGCGCCGGGCCATGCTGGAGGCCGTCACCCGGGATGTGGTGCGCCACGCAGATACCCTGGGCGGATCCTGCCTCTCGCCCGACGTGGCCCGCGCCCTGGAGTCCGTCCCCCGTCACCGCTTTGTCTCGGCCCGCTTCCAGTCGCAGGCCTACGGCAACCATCCCCTGCCCATCGGTCACGGACAGACCATCAGTCAGCCCACCATTGTGGCGGTGATGACCGAACTGCTGGCCGTGGGCCCGGCCGACACCGTGCTGGAGGTGGGGACGGGGTCCGGGTACCAGGCGGCCGTTCTGGCGGAGATCGTATCCCATGTCCATTCCATCGAAATCGTCCCGGAGCTGGCCCGGGCCGCCGCCGACATCCTGACCGAGTTGGCGTACGAGAACATCACCGTCCACACGGGGGACGGGTATGCCGGGCTGCCGGACCACGCCCCGTTCGACGCCGTGATCGTCACGGCGGCCCCTCCGGAATTGCCGGCCGCCTTGTTGGACCAGCTCAAGCCGGGCGGCCGCCTGGTGGTGCCGGTGGGCCCTGAGGGTGGGACCCAGTGGCTGACGGTGTGGACCAAAAACCCCGACGGAAGCTGTCAGCGCAAAGTCGTCATGCCGGTGCGCTTCGTCCCCATGGTGGGCCCCGTCACCGAGTGAGACTTCCTGGAATACAGGCTCCCTGGGTGCCTAATTACTAGTTGTTATGTATGAGTTTATAAGAGTTTGACTTGGGCTTTTCATCACTTACGTTTAACACGATACGCGGCTGATTCCCATCATCTCAGTTCGCCCCACATCCCGTCCTCAGCGTGGAAAACGGGGGGCCAGAATGCCCAAGGGCATCGCACTCAAGCTGATCATCTACCTGACCCTCATGGTCATCGTCGTCGAGGGCGGTTTCGCGCTCCTCAATATCCAGTCCCAAAAGCGCCAACTGCTGGAAGAGATCACCATCGGGGCCGAACTCGTGTCCCAGACCATGGTCAGCGCCACCTGGCACGCCATGCTGGAGGACCGGCGCGAGAGCGTGTACCAGATGATGGACAACGTGGGGCAGCAGGTGAGCATCGAGAAGGTGCGGGTCTTCAACAAGACCGGCCGCATCATGTTCTCCTCGGCCGACGACGAGGGCCGGATCGTGGACATCAGCGCCGAGGCCTGCGATCTGTGCCACGCCAAGGGACAGCCGCTGGTCCAGGTGGATGTTCCCTCGCGCTCCCGCGTCTATCGCCAGCCCGACGGCTCCCGGGTCATGGGCATGGTCACGCCCATCTACAACGAGCCGTCCTGCAGCAACGCCGCCTGCCATGCCCACCCGGCGAACATCAGCGTTCTGGGCGTGGTCGATGTGACCATGCCCTTGGGACGGCTGGACCACGAGATGGCCGACCTGGGATTCCGTTCCGTCCTGTTGTCCACGGTCTCGGTTCTGGTGCTGGCCTTCTTCGTTATCCTGTTCGTGCGGCGCTTCGTGCAGCAGCCCGTGGGCAAGCTCATCGAGGCCACCAAGTCCGTGGGGACGAACCACTCGGACGGCCCCCTGGACATCGCGGCCGACGACGAACTGGGGGATCTGGCCCGCTCCTTCACGACCATGCAGGACCGGTTGCGGGCCTCGGACCTGCAGATCCGGGAGTTCACCGACACCTTGGAACGGCGGGTGGAGGAACGGACGGCCCAGTTGCGGGCCACCGAACAGAAACTCATCCAGAGCGACCGGCTCGCCTCGCTGGGTCAACTGTCGGCGAGTGTGGCCCACGAGATCAACAACCCCCTCGGGGGCGTGATCAACTTCAGCAAGCTCATGCAGCGGTTGTTGGCCAAGGGTGAAATCCCACCCGAGCGCATGGACGACTTCCGCGAGTACCTGGACCACGTGGTGACCGAAACCGTGCGCTGCGGGAACATCGTGCGCGACCTGCTGGTGTTCGCGCGCCATTCCTCTCCCCGACAGGCCCGTCACGATTTCAACGCCATCGTGCAGCGGACCCTGTCCGTGATACATCACCGCCTGGAGTTGGGCGAGGTGGATGCCCGGTTGGACCTGGCGGAAAACCTGCCCCTGGTCATGTGCGACGCCTCGCAGATCCAGCAGATCGTCACCAACCTGGTGCTCAACGCCGCCGAGGCCATGGAGCAGGGGATCGTGACGGTGACCACCCGGGAGGTGCCCCGTCCGGGCGCCGTCAAGCTGGAGGTGGCGGATACGGGCACGGGGATTCCGGCGGAGAACCTGGCCAAGATTTTCGATCCCTTCTTCAGCACCAAGGAGGAGGGCAAGGGCACCGGCCTCGGGCTGGCCGTGGCCTACGGGATCGTGGAGGCCCACGGCGGGGACATTTCCGTGAGCAGCCGGGTGGGAGAGGGAACCACGTTCACCATCGTTTTCCCGTACGACCCGCCGGCTTCGGAGGACGGCGGGGAACACCTGCATTTCGGGCCGGTGGACGGATGCTGCTGAGCGTGCTGCCCGTGGCCGCGGTGGATCCGGCGGTCCTGGCGGCCATCGAAAAATTCCTGGGCAGCCGGCTGCCCGTGACCACACGCCGGGAGGCGGCCATGTCCGTGCCCCCTGAGGCCCATGATCCCAAGCGGGATCAGTACGACGGCACCCTCATGCTGCGGGCGGCCCTGGCGCAGTGTCCACCGGAGGCGTCGCGTCTGCTGGTGGTCACGGACCTGGATCTCTTCATTCCCATGCTCACCTTCATTTTCGGCCAGGCGCAGATCGACGGCACGGCGGCCATCGTGTCCCTGGCCCGGCTGCGGCCGGAATTCTACGGCCTGCCGCCCGGTCCCGACCTGTTCACCGCCCGGTATCTCAAGGAGGCCCTGCACGAAATGGGACACACCTACGGGCTGACCCACTGCCCGGATCCGGGCTGCACCATGTCGCTGTCCGTCAACATCGCGGGCATCGACCGCAAACATCCCGACCTGTGCGGCAACTGCACGGTTCGTCTGTCAGACAAGTTGGACACCCTGCGCCGGGATCCGGCGCAGCCGAGGAGAGAGTCATGAACAGTCAGTGGAAGATCCTGGTCGTGGACGACGAAATCGCCATGCGCGAATCCCTAGCGGCCTGGTTGCGGGAGGACGCCTACACCGTGGAGACCGCCGCCTCCGGCCGGGAAGCGGTGGAGATGGCGGACAAGACGCCCTACGACGTCTACTTCATCGACTTGAAAATGGCCCCGGGCATCAACGGGATCGAAACCATGCTGGAAATCCGGAAGCACCAGACCGACGCCACGGTGGTGATCGTCACGGCCTACGCCACGGTGGACACCGCCATCAGCGCCATCAAGGAAGGGGCCCAGGAGTACATGGTGAAGCCCTGCAACCCCGAGGAGATCTCGCTCTTCGTGCAGCGGATCATCAAGGTGAAGAGCCTGCAGCGCGAGAACGTGTACCTGCGGCAGAAGCTGGCCAAGCAGTGCTCCTTCTGGGACATCATCAGCAAGAGCCCTGAAATGCACGCCATCTTCGACCTCGTGGGCGAAGTGGCCAGCCAGCGCAGCACCGTGCTGATCCAGGGGGCCAGCGGCACGGGCAAGGAACTGGTGGCCAGGGCCATTCACCGCGCCGGCAACCGGGCGCACCTGCCCTTCGTGGGGGTGTCCTGCGCCTCCCTGGCCGAAACCCTGCTGGAGTCCGAACTTTTCGGGTACGAGAAGGGGGCCTTCACCGGCGCCCTCGGCCGCAAGCGCGGGAAGTTCGAAATGGCGGCCGGCGGCACCATCTTCCTGGACGAGATCGGGGACATCTCGCCCAAACTCCAGATGGATCTGCTGCGCGTTTTGCAGGAGCGCAAGTTCTTCCGCATCGGCGGCACCGAGGAAATCCCCATGACGGCGCGGGTCATCGCGGCCACGAACCGGGATCTGCAGGCGGCCATGGAAACGGGGGAATTCCGGGACGACCTCTTCTACCGGCTGAACGTGATCAACATCAAGATCCCGTCGCTTCAGGAACGGCGACAGGACATCCCCCTGCTGGTGGACAACTTCATCGACCGGCTGGCCATCGAGACCAACAAGCCCGTGCGGGAAATCTCCAAGGGCGCCCTCAAGCTGCTGATGGACCACGATTGGCCGGGCAACGTCCGGGAACTGGAAAACGCGGTGGAGCGGGCCATCGTCACCGCCCGCGGCGAGGTGCTGGAAGAGGGGGATTTCGATTTCATCGCCCGGGCCCGGCGCCGGGACACCCGTCTGGACATCCCGGCGGGCACGTCCCTGTCGGAACTGGAGAAGCGGGCGGTGGAGGCCGCCCTGGAACAGAGCTACGGGAACATCAAGGAGGCCGCCCAGGTCCTGGGGGTGGATCGGTCCACCCTCTACGCGAAGATCAAGAAGTACGGCATCCCGCGCTGAGCCGGACCTACACGTCCAGACTGACCTGACCCCAGAGGTCGTCCCAGTCGGCGGCGGGATAGGCCGCCACCAGGTCGTCCATGAGGACGCCGCCGTCGGCCAGGGTGGTGTGGCCGCCGGCGGGATTCAGTCGTCCCTGGAGCCAGTCCACTTCCCGGGTCATCCAGGCCCGGGCTTCGTTTCCCCGCAGTAGATTGACCAGACTGGCCGAGGCCGGGTCCGGACGGACCCGCAGCCGCCACTGACCGTCGTGTGAGGAACTGGCCACCACTTCCCCGGCCACCGGCATGGCCAGCCGGGCTTCCAGCCGCCCGCGGTGAAGGGTGACGGCCCGCTCACCCGACTGGACGGTCTGGCCCTCCGCCGGCAGGGACACACTTGTGGGATGGCCGAAGCACCGCTGGGCAAAGGGGTCCAGGCCCAGGGTCAGGGTTCCGTCAGGCGCCGGTTTCACCCAGGTGTGCCCGCGGTGGTAGAAGGTGTCGCTCGGCATGGGCACGCCGGGATCGGGGGGCTGGGGCGCCTGGAGCGACCGACCGATGGCCGTGAACTCCGGATGGCCCGCGCAGGTGGCGCAGTCGAAGCAGTGGTGGCAAACCCGTCCGGCGGCGGGGCCGTCGAAGGCGTGACGACAGGCGCGGCGATCGGCGGGCAGGTCGTGAAACGTCTCCTCCCAGGCGATGGCCGGCGTGCGCTGACCCTTCAGGTCGCCCCGGCCGCGCAGGGCGGTGTAGACGAGGATCGACAAAACCGTCACCACCACGCTGTAGAACACCCCCAGGAAAACGACATGCCCGGTGTCCCAGTGGAATTCGTATGCGGTCGGGAGCATGGCTCAAGCCCTTCCCGAGCTGGTTTTCAGCTCGTGTTCGCGGGGAAACAGGTTCAGGTATCGGTAGGACAGGGAGTAGAGAATCACCCCGTAGGCCACCACGCCCAGCATGACGGCCCACTCCTGCAGGGAGGGCCAGTAGATCATGAAGGTGTCGAAGGACAGGGTGGGGGCCGACTGGGTCTGCAGGGTGACCACCAGTCGGTTGAAGGTGATGCCCAGGCAGGCCAGCAGTCCGCCGGCCACCAGCCAGCGGGGATTCTGCCGCCGCCGTCGGTTCAGCAGGATGGTGGCCGGCAGCAGGCCGAACACCGTCAGTTCGAGGAACAGGACCCAGATCCCGAACAGGCCGTGCCGGTAGAACTCGGCGGCGTCGAACCCTGAGTCGGGCAGGGTGCGGAAAATCCAGATCCCGGTGTCCGCCAGCTTGGCCACGATGTAGGCGGACAGCAACAGGCCCGAAATCCGGCCCAACCGGGTCAGCACCTTGCGGTCCACCAGGGGGCGGCGGGCCACCCGCGACACCGTCATTACGATGAGCATGATGAACGACGGCCCGACGGCGATGGCCGACAGGATGAACAGGAAGAAGGTGCTGGGCCAGATGCCCACGCCCTCGCGAAAGGCGAAGGGCCGGCCGTTGAGGACGCCGAACATGCCGCCCAGCGAGCCCTGGTGGAAGAAGGACAAAAAGGCCCCGATCCCCGCGAAGAGGAACATGATGCGGTGCAGGTTGAATTCCAGCACCAGGAAGGACGGGACCAGCCGCAGCTTCCGGTTCTTCAAAATGATGGGCACGTATTCGATCAGCAGCACCATCAGGTAGAGGGTGATGCAGAAGCTGACCTCCGTGAGCATGGAATGCACATTGGCGTGCCAGAAGGCGAACCAGGCCCGGATGGGCTGCCCCACGTCCACGGCCAGGGTGAGGATGGCGCCGCTGTAGCAGACGAACCCCACGATGACCGCCGTGTTCAGGACCTGCTGCAGGTCTTTCTGCCGCATCAGGTAGGTCAAAAACCCCAGGAAGAAGGCTCCGGCGCCCAGGGCGATCACCGTCAGGTCGAAGACGATCCACAGACCGAAGGCGAACCGGTTGTCCATGTTGGTGAGGTAGAGGCCCTGGACGAACATGTCCCGGATGGTCTGTCCGCCCCAGGCGGCCAGCAGGGCCCAGGGCAAAAGCCACAGGGCGAACTTCCAGAGCGGGGTGCGGTCCAGGCCCCGTGTGATGAGATCCTTATCCATGGGTGACCCCCTCGCCGGCCGGGGTCTCGAACCCGCGGACCCGCGCCAACCGGCTGCGACCCACCTGGCGCACCCAGGCGTGACGGGACTGGTAGTAGACCTTGGGCTCCGTGCCCAGACTTTCCAGCAACCGGAAGGTTTCCGGGGCCGCCAACAGGTCCTTCATGCCCGATCGTTCGTCCAGGGCGTCGCCGAAACGGATGGCGCCGGTGGGACAGGCTTCCGCACAGGCGGGCACGTAATCGCCGGGATCCAATTGACGGCGGCCCTCGGCGGCGGCGCGTTCCCGGGCCCGGTCCAGACGGCCGTGACAGAAATTGCATTTCTCGGCCACGCCGCGCATGCGGGTGCCCACGTCGGGATTGAGGGTTTTTTCCATGCCCGCCGGCCACACCGGCGTGAACCAGTTGAAATAGCGGGCGTGATAGGGGCAGGCCGCCATGCAGTACCGGCACCCCATGCAGCGTTCGGGGATCTGGCCCACGATGCCCGTCTGTTCGTCCCTCTGTACCGCGGTTACGGGGCACACGTGGATACAGGGCGCGTGGTCGCAGTGCTGGCAGGGGATGGGCAGGCACACGGTCTGATGATCCGGGAAGGGCCGGTCGTTGCCCACCCGATACACTTTCATCCAGGTCAGCCCGCGGTTGGCGAGGGCGTCGGCGGGGGGCACGGACACGTTGTTCTCCACCGCGCAGCCCACCATGCAGTTGCCGCATCCGTTGCAGCGGTCCACATCGATGACCATGACGTAGCGGGCCGGCTTGGCCTGTTGAGTTTTCATCCTAGACCTTCCTCAAGGCAGCGGGCCCCACGCGCCAGACGGGGTCGTCGGTGCCGCTGCAGATGTCGATGATGTGGGTGCGGAGATCGTCCGGGTCGCCCAGGCCGGTGGGCCCCGGTCCGGCCGGCAGGAGTACGACGCCGGGCTGGACGGTCTCATCCAGGACCAGAGTCACCGGCCAGGCGCCCCGTTTCGTGGTCAGGGTCAGCGGCTGCCCGGCGTGCCAGCCGTTTTGCCGTGCGAAGTCCGGGTTCACCCGGGCGGCGTCCACGGCGGGCAGGAAGTTCGATTCCCGGCGGAGCTTGTTGACCACCGGGGGCAGGGCGCCGCCCCCGGCGATCCCGACCTGCCCGTCGAACATCAAGGTGACGGGACAGGCCGATGGGTCAGCGGATTCGGAGACCAGGCGGCCGGGCGCCGCAGCGGCCACGGTTTCGAACAGGGGCCGGGCGCCGCCGGTCAGGTGCAATCCGTCGACGGGCCTCGCCGGTGCGGGGGGCGCGATCCAGCAGTCCCCGGCCAGCAGCGCCTTCCGGAAGGTGCGCAGGGAGGCGACCCGGTTCACAGGCGTGCGGGTGGTCCCGTCGGGAGAAACCAGGTGGCCGGTTCCCTGGCTCAGCAGGCTTTGGAGTCGGTCGGTCACGACCTCTTCGTGCCGATCCGGTCCGCAGGACGCCGGGGTCGGGAAGTCGGCTGTCCGGGCCAGCCGCTCCAGAATGGCGGCGGGGTGGGCGGCGAAGGCCGGGAGGCCGGCGTCGGCCCGGGCCAGGGCGTAGGAGGTCCGGGGCGCCAGGGCCTGGGCGGTCACATCCTGGAGCCATTCCCCGGGGCCGGCGGCCGGCAGGATCAGATCCGCCTCGGCAACAGGCCCCACGGTGAAGGCGGACAACCCCACGATCAGGCCCGATTGCGGCCGCATCTTGCGGCGCAGGAGCGCCTGGGATACCGGGGAGTCGGGCAGGCTGCCGTCCACCAGCAAGAGGTCCAGGGATCCGTCCGGAACCTCCCTCAGTGAGGTCGTCCCACCGGGGACGGGGGCGGCCTCGGACCAGGGGAGGTCCGGACGAAAGACGACGCCGCCGGCCTGGCCGAGGTTGCCGAGGGTCAGGTTCAGCGCCCAGATCGCCAGCTCTTCCGCCTGGCCGAGGGGACCGGCGCCGGGGGCGCCGCCGCCCACCGCCAGCACGGGGCCGCGACCGGACAGGGATCGGGCGGTGGTCTGCAGGAGCGCCGGGGAAAGGCCGGTGATGTCGGCCACGCGCCGGGGCGTGTGTTGGGAGACCTGGTCGTTGTAGCCCGGCCAGGGTTCCTCTGTGAAGGGGAGGGTCCATTCGGTCCGCAGCAGGTGGGCCAGGCCCAGGGCCAGGGCGGTTTCGGTGCCCGGCCGCAGGGGCAGCCAGACATCGGCCAGATTCGTGGTCGGTGAGGCGTTGCTGGACGCCTGGACCACGACCGGCCGGGTGCCGCCGGTGGCCGGAATCAGGCCCGGTGCCGGCCCCGCGCCGCACCAGCCGTCGAATACGGGCGCTCCGAAACTGATCACGGCGCCGGCGTGGGCGAAATCGTAGCCGGGCGCGTGGCGGGGAACCCCGGCCAGTTCGGCGAGGGCCGTGGCCGCGTCCTGCCGACCGTCCGGCAGGGTGAGGTATCGTCCGGCCCCTGCGGTGGCCAGGAAGTTCCGGTACAGCACGGAAAGACTCCGGCCGGGACGCAGATCCAGAATCGCGATTTCACCGGACCTGCCGGCGGCCCGAAGTTCGGCCAACTTTCGGCCCACTTCGGCATAGGCGCTGGTGGTGTCCATGGGGTGCCACGGCGCCGTTGCGGACCGGTCCCGCTTCATGGCGCCGCGGACCCGGGCGGGATGGTGGAGGATCTGGGCCAACCCCAGTCCGGCCGGGCAGAGGGCCCCCTGGCTGACCGGATGCCCGGAGACGCCCTGGACCGAAACCGTGTCCGAGCCCACCTGGCGCAAACGCAGCCCGCAGCCAGCGCCGCAGAGGGTGCAGGTGGAAAAGAGGGAGCTCACCGGACCGCGGGGCGTTTGGGCGACCCAGGATCCGTTCTGGGTCCAGATGGCGGCGTCGTCGAGCAGCTTCCACGGCAAGGGAGAGATCAGGGTCCCGGCCGCCGCGCCGCAGGTGAATTTCAGGAAGCATCGCCGAGTTACACTCATGGTCCGGCCTTCACGGTTATTTGTGGCACATCAGGCAGCTGTCCTGAACGCCGCGCTGGGCGTGACAGGCACTGCAATCGCTCATCTTCATGGCATCCCAGACCTGGGAGCCGCCCCCGCTGATGCGGGGCCCCCAGATGTGGCGGCTGTAGGTGCTGATGCGGTTGGTTTCGCCGGGTTGCAGGGTGGTGGAGGTCCCCTGGAATCCGTGGCAGCGGTCACAGGTGATGTCCGCCAGCCGAACGTGAGCGGCATGGGAAAAGTAGACGTTCTGGGGTTGCCGGGCGTAGACGAACCAGGGCACTTCCTGCGCCGGTTCGATATAGGCTGCGATCAACACGGCCTCGGCGGCGGACTCTCCCAGCGGGTCGCTGTGGCAATCCGCGCAAACATCGATCGTCGGGATTCCGCTGAATGATCCGTCGTCGCGGAAGGGGTGACACTCTTCACAGGTCATGCCCCCGTCGTCGGTATGCAGGGCGTGGTTGAAGTCCATGGGTTGCGCCTGACGGGAATACAGGAGCTGCGGAAACAGGAGCCAACCGGCGGCCAGGCCGCCGGCCAGGCCGACCAGGAAGACCATCCGGCCGCAGTGTTGAGAGATGAAAGCCCGCATGTTCACGAGGCGGTCCTTCCGCTGCTGAGGGTGAAAAACTCGGTGTGAAGCCGCATCAGCGCCGGCCGGTCCAGGCGGGCGGTCAGGGGGCCGTCGGCCGCGGGCCCGGCGTGCTCCCGGATGAACTGTCCCAGGCGGTCCCATTCCTCCTGCATCCAGAGGACGGCGGCCGGTCCCCGTCGCAGGCGCCGCGCGAGGTCGGCCGGATCGCGGCCCGGGGCGGCCGGCAGGCTCACGCCCTCGAACAGCCACCCCCGGCCGTAGGGGTCGGTCAGGATACCGGACGGGTCGGACACCAGATGGGGATTGATCTCCACGCTTTGCGTGACGTTGGGGAAAGCCAGATCGAAGTCCACCCCACCGGCCCGGATGCGCACCATGGGCCGCCGTTTGTTGCCATGGTGGGGATACACCACCTCATCCACGCGTCCGAGGGCGCGGCCGAAGAAGGCGTCCAGGCCCACGTGCCAGGTATGTCCGTTGCCGGGGTCGAACCACATGTGGTTGGGGGCGTAGGCCAGGTCGGCGGGCATGGGGATGTCCCCGGCCGGGCGATCGGTCCGGGAGGCGGTTTCAACCTGTGTCTCGGCCGTGCCCACCGCTTCGGACATGGACAGGAAGTGGTCGCAGTAGAGATGGCCTTCATTCGTGCAGCGGGACAGCGTGGTCTGATTGCAGGAAATCTGCTTGGGGAAGGTGGCCGCAGCGCAGCTGAAAACGTCTCCCACGCTGAGGAAGGGGCAACGCGGTTCGTCCTGCGGGCAGGAGGGGTGCGCCTGGACCAGCCGGCACTGGATGTAGTCAGGCCCCGAGCATTGCTCGGCGAGGTCGACGGACCCGTTCAGGGGGATCATGGTCCGGCGACAAAGTCCGCAGAACTTGACGCTGGCCTTGCGAAGAAACGGACACTGCACCACACAAACCTCCGGTAAAACGACCTCACGGTTCGGCCCATTGCATAACGAATACCACTCCGAAAAAATGGCGGCCTGGGTCATGCAGCGGCCTTGCGCGGGCATCTGGGGCCGAAAGGATTGACCCGGGCGATGGGGCCGGCGGGCGGAGTGTGTGGAGAATCGCGAATGCGTGTGGAGAAGCTCTACACGCGCGCGGGGGCCAGGGCCCCTGAAGCCGATGGATTTGGTGGAGATGGTTCTGTAACCTGTTGCATATAAGTCAATTAACTGAGGGGTAAACGTGTGGCAAGGCTCATGCATATAGGGGGTGGAAGAGACACCTGGCCCCAGTGGGCCGAACCCGTCAAAGGAGAGAACGGTGGAACTGAGCCACATGACATTCCAGGAGATCCTGTTCCACGGGCGCTACCATATTATCGGGGGCATCATGTTCCTGGTCTTCCTCGGGGCCTTCGTCCGCGAAGCCGTGCGGGAGTTTGTGACCCGGCGTCAGGAAACGGGTGACTCGCCTCGACCGGCGATCCTCGGACCCATCTACCACGACGCCCTGATCGGCGCCACCATGACCGATGGCGGAGAGCCCGTCGACCCGTCGGCGACCCCCGGCGCGGACCGGACCTGAGAGACCGGCGACCCGTTGGCCCCAGGCGGCCGGCGGGGCGGGGTGGGAGCCCCGGAGGGAATCCTACACGCTGTCCATCGGCCGGAAGGGACGGAATACCGCCCCCAAGTCGGAAAATTGGGTTTATTTGTTTAAAATATGCCGTTTAACAGTTAATAATCGGCCTCAGCGGGCGTTAACTTTTTAACTGATTATCTCCGGAAAAGCCGTAGGGCAAATATCGCAACTCCATTAAGCATTGAAAAAAACCACTTTGTAAACTGTTGTAAATAAACAATTTAAACTATTTCAAAAAAGACATAAATTCCTCCTTGCTTTTGCCGAATTTTTGATAATTATTTAACACCATAGAGGGCAGGTAAAATTCAATTTTCTGTCCAATTTGTCAAAAACAAGCCAGGAGTGACTCATGCAGGATCTGGTCGTTTGTGTGGGCGAAAAATGCCACCAAAGCGGGGCCGAACTTGTGCTCAAGAGTTTCATGGATATTATCGCCCGCGAGAAGTTGGCGGACAATCTGTGTCTGAAGGGCAGCTTCTGTATCGGTGAATGCTGCGAAAAGGACGAAGTCAGTGTGCGCATGGGTGAGCGCGTGTTCCAGGTGAACCCCCAGGAGGCCTACCTGGCCTTCGCCCGGGACGTCTGGCCCGCTCTCCGCAGCCGCCAGGCCGACCCCACCCCGAGCACGGAGGACTGACCATGGCCAAAGTCGTCATCGGCGCCTGGGACACCCAGGTGGTCGACAACCGGGGCAAGCGCTTCTTCGAGATCGACGAATTCGCCGAACTGGGTGACTTCAAGGAATTCGATCCGGGCAACCGCATCAAGGCCTTCCTGGGTGGCAAGGGTTTCTTTGTCTTCGACCGCGACGTGTCCATTCTGGGCGCCATTCGCGACTACCTGCAGCGCGCCGCCGACGAAAGTTGCGGCAAGTGCACGCCCTGTCGGTCGGGCACGCGCATCCTGGTGGAAAAGCTGGCCGACCTCTGCGAAAACGGTTGCTGTGACCGGAAGCTGGGGGAGATCCGCGAACTGGCCGAGCATATCCACACTTCCAGCCTGTGCGGTCTGGGTCAGACGGCCACGGTGCCCCTGCTCAAACTCCTGAACGAATTCCCCGAAGTGGCGGAAAAGGAGTTGAAGGAGGGCGCGGCCGTCGTGGACCAGCCCGGGCAGAGCTACGTGACCGCCCCGTGTATCGAGGAGTGCCCGAGCAAGGTCGACGTGCCCCGTTACATCGACTATCTCAAGGACGGCAAGTTCACCCACTCGGTGGGTGTGGTGCTGCAGAAGTACCCCATGGCGGCGACCTGCGGCCGCGTGTGCGTGCGCTTCTGCGAGATGGCCTGCCGTCGTACCCAGGTGGACGAGCCGGTGGGCATCAAGGTCCTCAAGCGGTTCGTGGCCGACCAGGAAAAATACGCCAGCGAGCACTGGTTCAGTAAGGACATGATCACCGACCCGAAGCCCGATGACCTGAAGGTGGCCGTGATCGGCGCCGGGCCCGCGGGCATCTCGGCGGCCTACCACCTGCTGCTCATGGGCTACCGGGTGGAAGTCTTCGAGGCCCTGTCCGAGCCGGGCGGCATGGCGGCCGTGGGCATCCCCGAATACCGCCTGCCCAAGGACGAGATCCTGCGCAAGGAAGTCTCCATCATCGAGGACCTGGGCGGGGTCATCCACTACAACAAGCGCATGGGCCATCACTTCACGTTCGAGTCCCTCGTTGATGACGGCTTCAAATCCGTCTTCCTGGGCGTGGGCGCCCACAAGGGCAAGGAGATGGGCGTCCCCGGCGAGGAAACCTCGGTGCAGGGATATATCACCGGGGTGAAGTTCCTGCTCTTCATCAACCACTACCACATCAACATGGGCGTGACCATGGACCTGGGCGACCGGATGGTCGTGGTCGGCGGCGGCAACGTGGCCATGGACTGCGTGCGGAGCGCGCTGCGCATGGGCGTTAAGGAAGTGCACCTGGTGTATCGCCGCAGCCGCAATGAAATGCCGGCGGACATCGAGGAAATCGAGGCGGCCGAGCACGAGGGTGTGATTTTCCACTACCTGACCCACCCCACCAAGGTCATCACCGAGGACGGGCGGGTTACGGGTCTGGAACTCATCAAGATGGAACTCGGGGAGCCGGACCAGAGCGGCCGGGCCCGGGTCATCCCCGTGGACGGGAGCGAGTTCACCCTGGAGACGGACTTCGTGGTGCCGGCCATCGGACAGAAGGTGGACCACAGTTTCATCACGCCCGAGGACGGGGTGGAGTTCAATCGCTGGGGGCTGATCGAAGCCAACGAGCAGACCCTCCGCACCACCCGCCGGGGCGTGTTTGCCGGCGGGGACGCCGTCACCGGACCAGCCACCCTGATCGAGGCCATGGCCCAGGGCCACCAGGCCGCTGAAAGTATCGACGACTACCTGACCCACGGACGGCTCGTTTTCCGTCCCGAGCGTCGTTTTCACAAGCTGCTGAAGGGCATGCGGAAGCTGCAGACCGAGGAAGTGGAACAGCCCATCAGGCACCTCTACCGGGTGAAGGTGGACGAACTGGATCCCGAGACCCGCAAGCGGAAATTCGAGGAAGTGGAGAAACCCATCTCCGTGGAAGCGGCCTACCGCGAAGCCAACCGTTGCATGCGCTGTTACCGGGTCTACTCGGTAGTCACCGAAAAGTAGGAGACCATCGTGAAAGCTACCATCAACGGACGCGGCGTCGACTTCGCGGCGAACGCCACCATTCTGGAAACCGCCCGGGCTGACGGGCAGTTCATTCCCACCCTGTGCGAGCTGGCGGACATCGGGCACACGCCCGGCACCTGCCGCATGTGCATCGTGGAGGTGACGCGGCCAGGGCAGGGAAAGTCCCAGCTGTTGACCGCCTGCGATACCCCCATGGAAGCGGGCATGGCCATCCGCACCCGCACCACCGAGGTGCGCACCCACCAGCGGCTTCAGATGGAACTGCTGCTGGCGGACCACAATCAGGACTGCGCGTCCTGCGTGCGCCACGGCGACTGCGAACTGCAGGACACCGCCCAGTTCGTGGGGCTGCAGGCCACCCGCTTCAGCGATCCTGAATTCCACGCCGGGCGCTGCGTGGACCGCACGAGCCCGTCCATCCAGCGCGATATGACCAAGTGTGTGCGCTGCCAGCGCTGCGTGGCCGTGTGCCGCGACGTGCAGGGCACCGATGTGCTGGTCTTCACCGGCAAGGGCCTGAAGGCGGAGATCGGCGTCCGTGACAGCATCGCCATGGGTGACAGCGACTGCGTCAGCTGTGGCCAGTGCACCCTGGTGTGTCCGGTGGGCGCCCTGGCCGAGAAGGACGACACCGAGCAGGTCATCGATTATTTCTACGACCCGGACCTGTTCACCGTGGTGCAGATCGCCCCCGCCACCCGCGTGGCCCTGGGTGAGGAATTCCAGATGGCCCGCGGCTCCAACGTGGAGGGCAAGTTGATCAGCGCCTTCCGCCAACTGGGCGCCGATGTGGTGCTGGACACCAACTTCACCGCCGACCTCGTGATCATGGAGGAGGGCAACGAACTCCTGCAGCGCATCGGGGGCAAGGGCACCCTGCCCATGTTCACCAGTTGTTCCCCCGGCTGGGTGAACTGGCTGGAGAAGAACCACCCCGACCTGCTGGACAACCTGTCCACGGTCAAGTCGCCGCAGCAGTGCTTCGGCTCGGTGGCCAAGACCTACCTGGCCGATAAGATGAAGGTGGATCCGGCGAAGATGCGGGTCATCAGCATCATGCCCTGCACGGCCAAGAAGGAGGAGGCCGCCCGGCCCGAATTCGTCACCGACGGCCGGCCTGACGTGGACGTCGTTTTGACCACCCGCGAATGTGCGCGCCTGCTCAAGCGCGAGGGCATCTGGCTGCCGGGACTCGAGGACGGTCAGTACAACAACGAATGGATGGGTCTGTACTCCGGGGCCGCCGAGATCTTCGGCACCACCGGCGGGGTGACCGAAGCGGCCGTGCGCACGGTCCACTTCGCGGTCACGGGCGAGGAACTGCCCACCATCGATTTCAAGGCCATTCGCGGCTACGACCACATGCGGGAAGCGGACGTGAACCTGGGCGAGGCCGGGACCGTCAAGGTCGGCGTGGCGCACGGACTGGCGGCGGCCAAGAAGATGGTCGAACGCGTCAAGGCCGGCGAGGCCGACTACACCTTCATCGAGTTCATGGGCTGCCCCGGCGGCTGCATGGGCGGGGGCGGACAGCCGCGCATCAAGAAGAACTACCAGAGCTTCTGGCACGAACGGCAGCAGGCGATCTACAAGATCGACAGCGATGCGCCCATTCGTCAGTCCCACAACAATCCGTGTATCAAGATGATCTACGACGATTTCCTGGGCGAACCGCTGGGGCACAAGTCGCATGAACTGCTTCACACCAGCTATCGCGACCGCAAGGTGCAGGTGAAGCACAACATGAAGACCATCTGGGAGGAAATCCGGGGCTAACCGGCTTTCCGGCAAGACGTTCAGCCTCCCCGTCCTGACACGGGGAGGCTGTTTTGTTGATGGCGGACTTTCAAGTTCGTATAATGTGGAGGGAGATCAGGGATTGGATTTCGAAAAAGGGGGCCTCATGTTCCGCGGGATTCTGACTGCCGTCCTGGTGTTGACGGCCCTGGTGGGTCCAGCCGCCCTGGCGCAGGGTGAGGACCTGTTCAACGCCACCGCCCTGGAGAATGGCGACGTTCTCATCGAACACCTCAATTCCTATCACAACTGCTGCATCTTCATCGGCCACGAGGTGGAGGTCCAGGGCTTCGATATCCTGATCAAGGAAATCGAGCCCGTTCTCTACGGCTGCTGGTGCACCTGCTGGTTCGACGTGGAGGTGGTGATCTCGGATCTGCCGCCGGGGACCTATACCATCGCCTACACCTACGACACCGACGCCAACATCTACGACGAGGCCTGGGTCACCGAAACCTTCAGCGTGGAAAAGCCCCTGCCCAACCTGATGCCGGTGGAACCGACGTTCGCCTCGGTCACGTCCGAATGCACCGACGGCACGTCCGTGCCCGTCCCGCAGGTGACCTTCGACAGACTGAAGGCCTATTACCGCTGAGGCGGGCGGTCAGGACGCCTTCAACTTTTCCGCCAACGCCCGGGCTTCCTGCGCGGGCTGATATTCCGGACCGGCCCCCGACCAGGCGGACAGGACCCGGGTCAGGTGCGTCTGTGCCTGCGTGAGGTTTCCGCGCCCGGCTTCCAGATGCGCCATCTCCAGATGCAGTTCCGGGTGCGCGGGTTCGAGCTTCAGGGCGGCCTGCAGGACTTTCTGGGCGTCCTTGGTCTCACCGGCCAACCGCAGGGACCGGGCCAGGTGCAGGCTGTATATCGGCGTGACGTGCATGGCCTTGTCCACGGCCTGGCGGTAGTAGGGGATGGCCGCTTCCAGGTCGCCGTCGGCTTCCCGGATCAGGCCTTCCACGAGCAGGACACTGGAGCGGAAGGTCTCGAATTTGAAGGCGTCCACCACCACCACGTTGGCCGCCAGGGCGGTGCGTGCCTCGTCGGTTCGGCCCATGTCGGCATAGACCCAGGCCTCGCCCAGACCGACCAGATCGGTGTAGGGCGCGGGGACGCGGCTCCGGACCTCCGCCAAGCGTGACAGGGCGTCCAGCGGCCGGCCAGCCTGGCTGATGATGGGCAGCGTGACGGAATAGGCGAGATTGGCCTGCAGGGGATTCTGGACCTCCAGGCTGGCGGCGTAGAAGGCCTCCAGAATGGAAATCATATGGTCCGCGTTGCCCCGCAGGCTGGCCAGATTCACCTGCCGGGCGCGAATCCGCAGCCGGTCCCGGGGCGAGCCGGCGGTCTCGAAAAGATCCGCCAAGGCCTGCTCGCAGGCGTCGTAACGGCCCGTCTTGATGTCCAGGTCAATCAGGTTCAGGGACAGACCCAGATCGCCCGGTTCCAGCAATTGGGCCTTGGCCAGGGCGTCCCGGGCCTCGTCCAGTCGGCCGGTTTTGCTGTAGAATCCCGCCAGGTCCTGGTAGCCCTCGGCCCGGCTGGGATAGATGTCCACGTAGCGCTGCAGATAGGCCTCCGCCTCGGTTAGGTTGCCGAGTTGGGTGTGCAGATCGGCGAGTTCCTCCAGGTATGTCACCCGGGACGGGTCGATGGCGAGAATCTGCTCATAGGCCGCAATCGCTCCGGGGAGGTCCTGCCGGATTTTGTAGAAGGTGGCCTGCTGGGCGTAGGCGTCCACGTCGTTGGGGTAGATCTGGCTCCACATGCGCAGCACGGCCATGGCCTTGTCCGCGTCCTGTTCCTGGTTGTAGTAGTAGGCGGCCTTGATCATGAAGGCCAGGCGTTCGGGCACCCGGTAGATGTTGCTCATGGCCGCGGCGGTGGCCGTGGCCGCCCCCTCGGTGTCGCCCAGGATATGGCGCACGTTGGACAGGAGGTTCTGGGCGATGGCGTACTGTGGATCCCGCTCCACCGCGTCCACCAGGGACTTTTCCGCGTCGGCCCAGTTGTTGAAGTGGGTAATGGCCAGGACGCCCGCCACATGGCTGGCCACCGCGGTGATGTCCTGGCTGGTCAGTTCGGCCACGGGCAGGTCGATGTTGTTCTCCAGGTGCGCGGCCGGAATCCCCAGGTCCTCCCGCAGTTGCCGCGAGGCCTGGTCGGTCAAGTCGAACAGACTGCCGGCTCCGAGCGTGTGGTCGGCCACGATCTTGCCGGATTCACTTTCGTGGAGTTCGGTGTCCAGGCGCCACTGGTCCCCCTGTCGGGTGACCGACCCGGTGAGGAAGTAGGCAATGTGGGCGTCGCGCGTGAGTTTGCGCTTCAACGGACGGGGCAGGCCGTGACCATCCGGGCTGCCGGCGTCCTGAATGGTGCCGGGCATGGCCAGGGGCAGGGTGGGATCCACGAACCCATCCTGGCTCAGGTCCAGGGTCAGTAGGAAGGCCAGGGCTTCCCGCGCCCAGTTGTCCGCCGGGTCGCCGCCGTTTTCCGGGTAGAAAATCAGGATCCGTCGACGGTACTCGCTCTTGGGAACCACCCGCTCGGTGACGGCGCCGTTTTCGTCCTCGACGGCGATGGTCTCGGTCACCGCGCCCAGGTCCCGTCCGTTGAACAGGAACAGGAGCAGCAGGCCCACGGCCAGCACATTGGCCGGGAGGACCACTTTCGGGGTTCGGCCCCAGGTGTCCTTGCCGGGCTTGCCGTGAACCCAGGCCAGGGTGACCAGGGAGGGCAGCAGAAACAGCAAGGTCAGGCCGACGAGGTTGACCAGATGGGGTGAAATGGCCATGCGGCCCTCGAGAAAGGCGAGAAATTGAAGCAGTCCCCAACTGCCCACCATGTAGGCGCTGGCGATCTGGGGGACGCGGCGTTGGCGTAGTTCCTGGAACAGATTCATGACTCGGTCTCCAGCCGAAGAATGGTTTGGCAAGCAATCTAACACGGCTCTACACCGGCGGCTACGGTCATATTCAGCCGGAAGGCCCCTTCCAATTCCGTTGCCCGGCCCCGGTCAACCCAGTACCCTGAGCCGGTTGTCCTTATCGGTGCGAAACCTGAATGGGGTCTCCGGATGCGAAGAATCATGTGTGTGTTGTCGGTGTTGGGTGTGGGGTTGCTGGCGGCAGGCGCGGTCAGTGCCAACGGCCCGGATCACATCCAGTGGGTGGATCCCTTCATCGGCACCGGCGGCGACGGCCACTGCTTTCCCGGGGCGGTGGTGCCCTTCGGCATGGTTCAGCTCAGTCCCGACACCGAGGCCCTGAACCGGGGCGTGGACCCCCAGGCTGACATCTACAGACACTGCGCGGGCTACCACTACGACGACCCCACCCTTGTCGGTTTTTCCCACACCCATTTCAGCGGGACGGGCCACTCCGACCTGGGCGATCTGCTGATCATGCCCATGACCGGTCCGGTCCATCTGCAGCCCGGGACCGCCGACCGGCCGGAAACCGGCTACCGGTCCCGCTTCAGTCACGACCGGGAAACCGCTTCGCCGGGCTACTATGCGGTGGACCTGCAGGATTACGATATCCACGCCGAACTCACGGCCACCACGCGCGCCGGCCTGCACCGCTACACCTTCGGCGGGAACGATCCGGCCCACGTCCTGGTGGACCTGACGGCGGCCATCTACAACTTTGAGCACAAGGTTGTCTGGAGCGACGTTCGCGTACTCGACGACCAAACCCTCCTGGTCCATCGCACCACCAACGGGTGGGCCCGGCACCGGGACATGTATTTCGCGGTCCGCTTTTCCCGTCCCTTCGACACGGTCGACCTCATCAACGAGGACAACGCGCGCTACCGGTGCCAGGGGTGCCTCGATGCGGAGGGCGGGCCCGGGCGGTCGACCATCGTGAACGTGGCGGTTCCCCACACGGCCGGAAAAGCCGTGAAGGTGATGGCCCACTTCGGGACCCCGACGGAGGCGCCGCTGTTGATCAAGGTGGGGGTGTCGGCGGTCAGTCGGTCCAATGCCCTGGAAAACCTCGAGGCGGAGATCCCGCACTGGGATTTCGACAAGATCCGGGCGGCCGCCCAAGCAAAGTGGGCGGAGCCGTTGGCCCGGGTGGACGTGCAGGCCGACGCCGCGGGCAAGCGCCAGTTCTATACGGCTCTCTATCATGCGCTGCAGGCCCCATCGGTGTATCAGGATGTGAACGGGGAATACCGGGGTGTGGACGGGGAAATCCACCAGGCGGGCGATTTCGTCAACTACACGCTCTTCTCCCTCTGGGACACCTACCGCGCCCTGCATCCGCTGCTGACCTATGTGGCGCCGGACCGTTTGCCGGACATGATCAACTCCATGCTGGCCCACCACGATCAGAGCTACGACGACATGCTGCCCATCTGGTCCTTCCACGGGCACGAAACCTGGACCATGATCGGCTATCACGCGGTGTCCGTGATCGCCGACGCCTACCTGAAGGGCCTTCGCGGTTTCGACGCGGACCGGGCCCTGCAGGCCATGCTGGATACGGCCAACAACCCGCGGTATGACGCCATCGAGGCGTACCTTGAGCACGGCTATGTGCCCATGGACAAGCTGGGGGAGTCGGTGTCCATCACCCTGGAATACGCCTACGACGATTTCGCCATTGCCCGGATGGCTGAAGCTCTGGGCCGAAAGGAGGTGGCCCGGGAGTTCGACGGCCGAGCCCGCTTTTACGCCAACCTGTTCGATCCGGAGGTGGGGTTCATGCGCGGTCGGGACAGCGGCGGGGTCTGGGACCCGGCGTTCGACCCCGAGGAGGCCAAACTCATGGGCCCGTTCACCGAAGGCAACAGCTTCCAGTACACGTTCTATGTACCGCATGATGTGGCGGGCCTCATCGATCTGATCGGGGGGGACGACGCCTTCACCGAACGGTTGGACCTGCTGTTCACCAAACCCCTGGCCCACGACAAGATCAAGGAGCACGAGGACATTGCCGGGCTCATCGGGCAGTACGCCCACGGCAACGAGCCCAGTCACCACATCGCCTACCTGTACAACTATGCGGGGCAGCCCTGGCGGACGCAGGCGCGGGTGCGCCAGATTATGGACACCCTGTCTTCGGACCAGCCGGACGGCCTGGCCGGCAACGACGACGTGGGGCAGATGTCCGCCTGGTACATTTTCTCGGCCATGGGATTCTATCCGGTGGCCCCCGGCGATCTCAGTTATGCCATCGGGGCGCCGCAGCTGCCGTCGGTGTCCCTGAATCTGGCCGATGGCCGGGTGTTCCGGGTGGAGGCGGAGGGATTGTCCGAGACCCACAAGTATATCGGCGACGTTGAGCTGAACGGCGTGCCGCTGACCCGCAGCTACCTCACTCACCAGGATATCGCTGCCGGCGGGACGCTGAAGTTCCGGATGACCGACACGCCGAACCGAACCTGGGCGGCCGCCCCCTCGGAGCGGCCGCCGTCCCTGTCGCGCTAGGTTCTTCTACAGGGACAGGTACTGCGAAATCTTCACCATCACGATGTGCTCGCCCGGCGCGTCCAGCAGCGACCGCGTATCCCGGCCGATGTCGAAGGACCCGGGGTTGTCGAAGTTCACCCGGTCCTGGCTCCACACCAGGTAGAAAGTGCTGCCGGTGCTGTATTCCCACCTGAGCACCATGTTCACCTTGAGCGACTTGAAGTTGAAGTTCTGGTCCGACAGCCGGAAGGTGTTGTCCGGATTCGACCCGTCGGGCGTGACCAGCAGCGGGTTGTCCGGGTCGCCGGCCTCGTCGTACACGATGGTGGACCCGTTGTCCTGCCCATAGCGGCTGAAGTCATAGCTCGACGGCCGCGCCAGTTCCTTGATGTCCCGATAATTCCCCGACGCCATCAATGGCTGCATGTAGGCCTGCAGCGTGAGGGTGGGGCTGAAGGTCCAGTCGAACCGGGTTTCCAGGGAGAACTGGCGGTATTCCAGGTCGGCAAACACATAGCGGTGGTCGTAGGTGGCGGGCATGGTCTCGTCGTAGATGGTGTCGTAATACTGGGCCTCGTCCTGGGACCAGGAATAGCGCGGGGTCAGGCTGAGGCCGAAGGACGAAACCGGGTGCAGATCCAGGGAAAGGCGTCCGTAGGCCCCGTCGCTGCCGCCCTCGTCGGAGGAGAGTCCGCCGCCGGCACTGATCACCCATTTCTTGCGGTGGTCGGTGCTCACCGAGAGGTCGAACTCCTTGGCCAGGGGCACGCGCATCACCGGGCCGCCCCGGGTCAGCCGCGTGTCGTTGCGGTCGGGGTTGAGGAAGCAGCTGGCGTCGATGGACCAGTAGTTCTTGAACCGGTTCCAGTAGAAGAGGCCGGCCCCGTAGGCATCGGGGGTGCCGCCGGTGTTCCAGGTCTTGTAGGTGCCCAGATACACGCTCTGGTTGCGAAAGATGCCGTGGGGCTCCAACCAGGTGTAGCCACCCACCACTGAGGTGTTGATCATGTCGGTGCGGAACTGGAAGCCCACGTCGTTGACTTCGAAGCCGGGTGAGGAATAAGCGGCGGCGGTGTTGAGGCGCCAGTTGCCGGACTCCTTGTTGAGGGCCAACCGGCTCACCCACCCTTTCAATTCGGTGGCATCCGGGTCGAGCTCCACATGAGTGGCGTCGGGCCGCTGGTAATAGCGCTGGGAGGACGTTTGCAGTTCGCTGATGGCCTCGGGGCTGCCGGTGATGTGACTGCCGGCCACGTAGCCCTTCACGGCCCACATGGCCTCCTCGTCCAGTTTGAGGAAGCCGTCCACGCCGCCGGTGAAGGCCCGCTTGTTGAGGGCGGCCTGGCTCACCGGGTCATCCAGGTCCCGCAGGGTGCTGGTGGCCATGAGGCCGACGCCGCTGGTGCCGTCGGGTTTGGAGTTCTGGACCCGCACCACCGAATAGTTGGTGAAGGGTTCCACCACCTGCTCGTACTGCTTGCCGTCGGTCTGCAGATGGGCGACTTCCTTGGCCGTGAAGGCCGTCAGGGCGCCCACGGTGGTGTTGCCGACTTTGCCGCTCACCTTGCCGGCGCCCAGGATGGTGCTGGACTGGGGGCTGTCGATGTAGTCGGGGCTGCCTTCGATTCCCAACTGGGGCGCCCGTCCCACCCGGCGGCTGTAGAAGAGCAGGGGATCCATCCAGTTGAAGTTCCAGTTGCTGCTGAGGCCTTCGCGGCCGAAGCGGAAGGTATTGGCGTCCTCCACGAAGAAGGGGCGCCGCTCCTCGTAGAAGGTCTCGGAGGCACTGAGGTTGACCACGGCCGGGTCGACTTCCACCTGCCCGAAGTCCGGGTTCACCGCCGCGTTCAGGGTGAGGTTGTTGCTCAGGGCGGTCTTCAGGTCCAGTCCGAAGTTGGCCGAAAACTCCGGGTCGCTCCTGAAGGGGTCGTCCGGATCCACGTCCCGGAATTCGGCTTTGCCCAGGGCATAGGGCAGCAGTTCGGCCTTGGCTTCCGGCTTGATGTCCCGGATACCCACCAGGTCGGGGAAGCGCTTTCCGTATCCGGCCTCGCCGCGGGGCCGGTGGAAGAGTTCGCTGCGCTCGTTGTAGCGGAGGGTGCGCCGGGAAATGTTCACACCCCAGACCTGCTCTTCCACCGCCGGGAACTTGAGTTGGGAAAAGGGAATGCGGACCTCGACGACCCAGCCCTTTTCGTCGATCCGGGTGGCCGCGTCCCACACGGCGTTCCAGGAGTCGTCGTTCCAGCCGTCGTTGAAAAGTTTGGAGTCGCCCAGGACACCGGCCGGGTTGATGGAGAAGGAAAAGCCGTTCCGGTCGTCGTTGAAGGTGTCCAGGTTGATGTAGAGCCAGTCTGAGGACGGGTTGGTGTCGCGCCGACCCAGGCGGGCCGCGATGGAGTCGGGGGCCGAGTCGTGCATGCGGGCGGCCACGTAGAGGGCCTTGTCGTCGTAGGCGATCCAGAAATCCGTCCGGTGCCGGGGTGCGCAGCCGTTGTCAGGGTCGTTCTGGATCAGCCGCCACTCGGCGGATTCCTGCTGCCAGTCCGTCTCGTCCAGGACCCCGTCCAGGGTGACTTCTCCTGTCAGCCTGAAGGCCCGGACCGTCTTGGCGACCGGGACATCGGCCGGGTTGCATTGCGGGTCGGCTTCCTGGCCGCCGGCCGGCTGGGCGAAGAGGATCAGGGACAGAACGGGGATCAGGAGTCGGTGGAGGGAGACCGTGCGCATGCCCATGGTGGTCCTTTACGATTTGTGGGTCCGGTCGGTGTGCAGAGTGCGGGCGGCGGTCGGGACGCCATCCGGTTTCGGATTACCTATATGACGCCCGTGGCGTCCAAAGGGTTGTAAAAAAAACCGCCGGCGCGAAAGCGCCGGCGGTTGAGCAGGTCCCTCCAGGGGATTGGGTTAGACTTCGCTGTATTGGTGAACCTGCTGTCCGCTGTCGGCCACGGAGTGCCAGTGCTGATCATCCGCGCCCAGACCGGTGGAGGCTTCCTCCTCGTTCCCGGTGACCAGGGCCTTGAGGCTGGCCACGGCGCGGTGAAGATCCACGGCCTGGGCATTCAGTTCCTCGGCGGCGGCGGCCGACTCCTCGGCGTTGGCCGCGGAATTCTGCGTCACCTGGTCCATCTGGGACACGGCCACGGTGATCTGGTCGATGCCGTCGGTCTGCTGACGGGTGGCCGTGGCCACCTCGGCCACCAGGATCGCCACCTCGGACGAGCTCTCGGCGGTCTCGGTGAAGGCCTTGCGGCTGGTCCCGGTGACGGTGACGCCGGCCTCGCTGTGACTGATGGAGGCCTCAATGAGGGTGGAGGTGTCCTTGGCGGCGGCGGCGGCCCGCTGGGCCAGGTTCCGCACCTCTTCGGCCACCACGGCAAACCCCTTACCCGCTTCGCCGGCCCGGGCCGCTTCCACGGCCGCGTTCAGGGCCAGCAAATTGGTCTGGAAAGCGATCTCGTCAATGGTCTTCACGATCTTGGCCGTCTCGTCGGCGGAGGCCTTGATGTTCCCGATGGCTTCGCCCAGGTCATCCATGGAACTGACACCGCGGCTGACGATCTCCTTGGCGTGATCCATGCGGCGCATGATCTCTTCGGTGTTGTCGGCGTTGATTTTCACGCCCGCGCTCAGTTCCTGCAAACTGGCGGAGGTTTCCTCCACCGCAGCGGCGTTCTCGCTGGTTTCGGAGGCCAGGGCCTGGCTGGTGTTGGAAATCTGCCCGGCGGTGTCGGCGGTCTGCTCGGCGCCGGCGGTCAGGTTCTCGATGATGCGGTTGATGGGCTTGGACACGCTGCGGGCCACGAAGAAGACCACGGTGCCGATGACCAGCACGCTGATCAGGGTCATCAGGATACCCAGATTCCGCATGCGGTTGGCCGAGGCGTAAATTTCGGAGTTGTCCACGGTGGCGGCCACGATCCAGCCGAGTTTCTCATAGGTCTGGAAGGCGGCCATCTTGTCCCGGCCCTGGAAATTGTATTCCTCGAGACCGCTGCCGGCGGCCACCATGTTCTTGCCCCACTGGTGGTCCGCGATGTTCACCTTCTGAATGACCGATTCCTTGGGGTGCGCGAAGATCAGGCCCGTGCCGTCGGTGAGGTAGGCATAGCCGGTTTGGCCGATCTTGATGGGCGCGATGAACTTTTCCGAAAATTTCTTCAAATCCACCACACCGAGGATGATTCCGTCCACAGGGCCGCCGCTGCGGCTTCGCACAGGCTGGCTGACCACGAAAATGGGATTGCCGGATACCTTGCTGGTCAGGATGTCGGAGTGGGCCATTTGGCCCTTCATGGAGTCCGCGAAGTATCCGCGGCTGCTCACGTTCAATTTGCCGATCTGGGCGGGGTGGGATGAGGCCACCACCTGGCCGCTGCCGTCGGTGATGTGAATGCCCTCATAGTAGTCGCTGGTGGCAAAGATCCCGGCCAGTGACTTCACGGCCGCCTTTCGCTCCGCTTCATCCTCAGAAGCGGCGACGGTCCGCAGGACGTCGTTTTCACTCCACCGCTGGATTTCATGGTCGCGATCGGATACCCAGGACTCAACCTGCTGGTGGGTGGTGGCACAGGTCTGATGCATACCTGATACGACCGCCTCGCGCAGGGCGTCGGTGGTGGCGTGGTTGCTGACAGCGAGGTAGACCCCCATCGCCACCAGGACGGCCACGGTGGTGGGAACCAGAAAGCGGTTCTGCATGCTGAGCTTCATTAAAGATACCTGCCTGTTGGCGAGTTCAGGGGACGTCGAGGTTTTTACTCGACAATTCCGCGGCAATGCCTTGCCAGTTAACGGCGTTATCGCGGCCTTACATGGAAAGAATATTCGGCCCAGTAAGTGAGACCTTTAGTCCAAAATTTGAAGTAAACCCTATTGAAACGGGGGGAATTCGGCGACCCGGGCTACTTGAGCAGGGTCACCTTGCGGACCTGGCGGTCCACCTGCCCGACCACCACGAAGAGGAAGGTGCCCGAACCGAGGCTGCGGCCTGCGGCATCGGTGCCGTCCCAGGTCAGGCTGTGGGGGCCGCTGGCGAGGGGCCCGTCGGCCAGGACTCGGAGCCGGGCGCCCTGGAGATTGTAGATCTCCACGCGGACCCGCTGCGGTTCGCCCAGATCGAAGTGGATGGCCGTCTGCGGATTGAAGGGGTTGGGCCAGGCGGTGACATCGCCCAGATCCGTGCGGACCGGGCCGGGCAAGGGGTCGGGGTCTGTTTCCGGTTCGGGCGGCGGGTCGGTGCCCAGCGGGATGTTGGTGGCGGGTTTGGCGCCCAGGAGACCGCACTCGGACTCCGTGAGGACCAGCGGCGAATCGGCCGCCAGGTGGTACTGGAATTCGTTGAAGCGTTCCTGCGTGATGAAGAATGGGTCCACGGAGAGGTTGCCTGTGAGGTCGGTCTGGTCGGCGATGTCGCCGACCCAGTCACCGTTGTCGTTACCGAAGATGTTGGTGCAGTGGATGACCGGATCGGCGGCGCCCGCCGTGCTGAGGCCCGTGCCCGAGTTGAAGTTGATCAGGGTGGCGGTGATCTGGGGGGAGGCGTCCTGCAGGTAGATTCCGCCACCGGCCTCACTGGACGTGTTGGAAACCACCGTGCAGTGGGTCAGGTTGGTTTCCGACGCGGTCAGGGCGATGAGCGCCCCGCCGTAGCGGGCGGTGTTCTCACTGAAGGTGACTTCGAAAAAGTCGGGACGCGACTCGGTGTCGGCCAGGACAGCCCCGCCGAGGCCCACGTCGCCGGCGGCGGAATTGCCGTCGAAATGGCAGTCCTCCAGTTGGGGAGAACTGTCCGCCCGGCAGGAAAGTCCTCCGCCCCACTCCGCGCTGTTGTTTCGAAGGGTGCAGTCCTGGAGGAGTGGGGAGGAGTTGTAACTGGCGTCGATGGCCCCGCCGCCGCCGCCCGCCTGGTTGCCGACGAACGTGCAGCGCACGAGGGTGGGAGAAGAGTTGTTGCAGCGGAGGGCGCCACCGTGGCTGTCGGCCTCATTCATGATGAAGTTGCAATCGACGATGCTCAGGGTGCTGTTGCTACAGAGGATGGCGCCTCCGCTCCGGTCGTAACTGTTGCTGCCTTCTGCCCTGCCGTTCAGGAAGGTGAGGTTGCGCAGGGTGCTGGTCTGTTCCAGTCCTTCGCAGAGCAGTATGCGGCCGGCATGACCGGCGTCGAGTACGACCGATTCGGGACCGTCGCCCAGACCTACCAGGGTAATCCCCGGCGGCAGGATCAGGTCATGTTCGTAATAGGTGCCCGGCGCAAGTTGAACCGTGTCGCCGGGCTGGGCGAGAGCCAGGGCCGCCGCCAGATCGGGTTCCCCGGAGGGAACGGTGATGGTGGCGGCGTGAACGACCGATGACCCCAGCACGGAGGCGGTCAACAGGGAAGCCAGAATCAGGCGTCGGGTCATGGCGGTCGTCCTTCGTCCACGCGGGAACGGAATCCTTGGTCGGCCGCCGGGCGTGGGTCGACGGCCTGGGAGACTCTAGGCAATAAGTGAACCACTTATGTTGATTCTCAAAAAAAACCGCGGATGTGGACGAGTCCCAAACTGGCAGATTTCTGACCATTTAGGCGGGTTGGCCCTGTAGATTGTTGCATATCAGGAGTTTGAGAGTCCAGAAATCGGCGGGCCCGCCGGCGGCCCTCTGGGCGTGACTAACATAAGGGAACCCTTATATGTGTGCGCCCCACTGGATTGAGGACAAAAGGAGACCTGTCTTAAATTTTTTGTCATGAGTCGCGGAAACACGGGGTGCCCAACCACACCGGGGGATCAGGCCCTCCGCTTTTTCCCCCCGGGGGGACAAGATGTCCTCCGGACCGGGCGGTGGGTTGACAGATTGGCATCCAACCGGGGTGATCCGGCAACACAAATCGTATAGGATGCGTAGGAGATGGGTCGACGATCCACACGGACCCGGCCCGGCCGGAGTCCGTTTACCCCGAAAGGATTCCCATGCGACGACACTTGCCCGGCCTGGCCGGGATCTGCCTGCTGGCTCTGCTGGTCGGGCCCCTGGCCCTGGCCCAGGACGCCGCCGATCCCATCAAGGCAGCCGAGGCCGCCTTTGATGCGGCCGAAACCGATGCCGAACGCCTGGCCATCGCCCAGGATTTTCTGCGGGACTATCCCGCCCACGAAATGGCCGGTGTGGTGGCGAATGAAGCCATGAAGATTCTCAGTGGCCCCATGGAGGATCCCGCCGCCGCCATCGACCTGGCGAAAACCCAGTATGAGCGGTTGGAGCATCCGGAAGCGAAGATCGCCGTCCAGGAAGGGTTGCTGGATATCTACAGCCAACCCGGCTACGGCGCTGAGCTTGAGGCCCTCATCGGGCAGATGTACGACCTGCCGAGCATGTCCTACGTGGATCATCTGGCGGTTCTGGAAGTCGCCACCAAGGCGGAGCGCTGGTCCCTTGTGGACAAGCACGCGGCGGCGGCTGAGCCCCTGGCCACACCGGAGGCTTTCCGCGCCGCCTACGAGGACCGGGATTTCACTGACGAATATATCGAGGGCGCCGGCCGCAACCGGCAGGGCCTGTTAAAGACCTTCACCGGTTGGTCCGCTGCCAACCAGGGCGATATCAAGGGCGCCAAGGAAGATTTCAAGGCCGCCAAGTCCCTGGTTCGCAAATCCTTCTTCGGGATGCCGGACAACGACCTCTACCTCTACTGGGGGCAGACCCTGGTCAAGGACGGGGACGAAAAGAAGGGCCTGGAAATGTTGACCCTGGCCGGGTTGTTCGGCGCCGATCACGACGCGGCCGACCTGGCCCGTCTGACCTGGTTGGACCTGGGCAAAAACGAGGATGACTTCGACCCCTACCTCTGGAAAATGCGCCAGAAGCACGGCGCGAAGATGGTGGATTTCTCCGCGGTGGATTACCAGGATGCCAGCCAGTCCTTCAACGGGCTGCGCGGCAAGAAGGCCACCCTGCTGGCTTTCTGGTTCCCCACCTGAGGCGGCTGCCTCGTGGAGTTGCCACGACTCGAGCCTTTGTATCAGAAGTATCAGGATGAGGGTTTCCAGGTGATCGCGGTGGAGAGTAACCGCGACCGCAAGCGGGCTACGGATTTCATCACCAAGAACAAGCTCACGTTCCCCTGCCTGGAGAACGGCGAGGGTGACGCGGAATTCGTTTACGATACCTTCGGTGTCACCGGGTATCCCACCAGTTTCCTCATCGACGGCAAAGGCCGGGTGCTCTACATGCACCTGGGCTTCCGCGAAGGGGACGAGGTCAGGCTGGAGAAGGAAATCCAGAAGGTGCTGGCCCTGTAGGTCCGGCCCAATTCCGACAGAGGATTCCCCCTCGGCCGTCTACAGCCGGGGGGGATTTTTTGCGCCGTCGATCAGGTCCTGAACCGTGGGTTTGCCCGGCACGTGAGCGCGGCTGTTGAAGCCGCGGGCCTTGACGACCAAGTCCCCAACCTCGATGCGGAAAAAGGCGCGGTTTTCGACGGTGACACGCCGGTCGAGGGTCCGGCCGTCATCCGTTTCGATGATCAGGTGGTCCACAGGAGTGAATTCCAGAGTCAGGTGATCCAGCCAATTTTGCCCTTGAACGGCCACGACGGTGCCTTCGTAGGCGCTGTAGCTGTCCCGGACAAAGGCCACTCCGGCCATGATTTCCAGCAGAATCCAGGACAGGACCAGCAGAATGGCCACCCAGGCCAAGGGATGGCCGCGGAGCCTTATGAAGGGGCGATTCGGGGTCTGGGGCATGGGGGGCCTTTCCTGAAACCGGTTTCCGTCACCTTACCTGAACATGGACTTCAGATTCGACAAACTCGTCTTTTCCACGAAAACCAATCCCTTGGCAATAGGCATAACTCCACCGTGGCATCGGTCGTGTCCGGTGTTGCAACCCTGTTTCGCTGATCAGTATATGTGCCCGGTCTTGACCCGCGCCATGTGTTTATGGGGCCTGCCAGCAATTGGAAGCATGGCGGTTGTTGCGACTGAGAGTGAGACCTGGGGCGGTGTGAAAGCCCTCTTCAGATAGGGCCGTCTCATCGGACCAGCGCCATCCTCTTCGTTTCGACAAAACGGCCCGCCTGGAGGCGGTAGAGGTAGACCCCGGCCGAAACGCCCGAACCATGACTGTTTGTGCCATCCCACACAACGTCGCGAGAACCGGCTTCTTCTGTCACCTCGTCCCTGAGGGGTCTGATCAACTTCCCGGACAAATTGAAAATCCGCAGACTCACCTGACATTTTGCGGGCAGGTCATACTGAATGCGGGTCGACGGATTGAAGGGGTTGGGATGATTCTGGGCCAAACGGAAGCTGGCAGGCGTCCCGTTTTCTGGCTGTCCCTTCTCAAAATCCAAGAATCCCTGTTTACGGTCAAAACCTTCCCCGAAGCCAATCGAAGTCCCACTGCTCTTGGAGTGGCCGTGATTATTGTGCTGCCGCCGCGTTTCAAGAGGCACCGGCAGTCAAAGCGGAAACCTTGATACAGCAAGATCCGGACATTCAACCAAAACAAAGGAATCGATATGAAATCCATCTTTGCCACTGCTGTTCTGGCCTCGCTGTGTCTGGTCGCCCTGCTGCCCCAAACGAGCTTTGCCCAGTGCTCGACCGGGGCCGCCAACGATGACGTGGACATGGCCATCAGATCGTTTGGGACCATGTACGTCGACCCCGTCGAAATTGCTTACGGCGAATCCTTTGTGATTGATTGTGATTCACATCTGACCAGCGTGGAGGTCTCGATTTCTCTGCCGATACAACAGGTTGAAGGGAGGCGACCGGTGGAGATGGGGGACCTTGTGCAGTGCACTGTATATGATGGAACGCATACCGAGATAATGAGCGAACAGGTGGCTATTCCGACCGCAGAATGGTCGCAGAAGCTGACCTTTGATTTCTCGTCGCGGCAGTTCAGGCTTTCTGCGGGACTGTACTACTTCCTGCTCTCAACTCCCGAAGACTGCTGGTCCACCCTGGTAATGGGTACTGAGTACGCTGATGGAGACGCAACTCTCTACATGCTGGGGACCTGGACCGCCCAGTCCGGCGACACGATGTTCAACATCCAGTGGGATTCGACGAGTGAGTACGTGGCTGATGAAGACCGGGCCTGGGGGACGGTGAAAGCGTTGTACCGGTAGATCCCGATACAACACTTTTACCGCCTTGATGCGGCGGGTTTCAGCGAGACCAGGCGAATGGCCCTTCTGAAATAACCCATTTGGGGTCGGGTCGTGTAAGTCCTTGGATATCAGCGAGGATGAGTTTTAGAAGACTCAGGCCAAAGTCGACCCACCCCCAGATAAACGACCAATGAAAGCGGAATGGCGAAACAGGCCGGATCCAAACCGCCGGGTAGGTCCCAGCCGCCGATTATCGCAACCAGAGAGGTCCCCCCACCCACCAGCATGGCGCTGATCGCCGCGGCTTCCCCGCCGCGCTTCAGGTAGAAGACACCCAGGGTGGGCACCAGGAGCCCCGAGACCATGAAGGCGTAGGCGTAGAGGATGGCGTCGAGGACCGAACGGAAGCTGGCGGCCAGGAGTACGGCCAGGACTCCCACCACGGCGGTGACCAGCATGGAGAGGCGCATCTGCGCCCGGTCGGAGCGGGCCCAGGGCAACAGCCGGGCGGCCAGGTCGCTGACGAAGTTACCCGAGGACGCCATCAGACAGCTGTCGGCCGTCGACATGATGGCCGAGAAGTAGGCGGCGATCACCAGGCCGGCCACACCGGCGGGCAGCACCTCGGCGATGAGCAGGGGGAGTCCCATCTCCGGATCGACCGTGGGGTAAAGGACACGTGCCGCCATGCCCAGGACCACGCCGCTGAAAGCCATCAGGGGATACTCCAGGAGTCCGGCAAGATACCAGGCCTTGCGGGCGTCGCCGACGCTTCGGCAGGCGTAGATGCGCTGGTACAGGGTCATCCCTACGAACCAGATCGGGATGATGGTGACCGCCCAGTTGACCAGCTGCAGGGGCTCGACCCGGAACAGGTCGAAGTGGCCCGCCGGCAGCGCCGCTTTGAGGCCGGACCAGCCACCGACCGCCCCGAAGGCCGCCGGGATGGCCAGAAAGATCAGGCCGCCCAGCAGGATCAGCCACTGCACGGTGTCCGTGTAGATGACGGCCTTCAGCCCGCCCACGACGGTATAGGTGATGGTGATGCCCGCGATGGCGTACAGGGCGAAGGTCATGGGGTCGAGACCGAAGGGCGCCTCCCGGAAAACCGTGGCCGAAGCCAGTTTCGCTCCGGCCAGGATCTGGGCGCCGGTGAAGCCGAGATAGCCGATGCCGCTGATGACGGCGGCCAGAAGGGCAGTCCGGTTGCCGAAGCGCCAGCGCAACAGGTCGGGATAGGTGAGCAGGCCCAGGTCCTTGTCCAATCCCTTGACGCGGGGAATCAGAACCACGGCGGTCAGCCAGGCGCCCACCAGGCCGGTGAACAGCAGCCAGCTGCCGGCCAGTCCCATGGCAAAGCCCAGGCCGCCGAGGCCGATGGAGAAGCCGCCGCCCACGTCGGTGGCCACCACGGACATGCCGACGTGCGACCAGCTCATGTCGCGGCTGCCCACGTAGTAGTCGTCCAGGTTCTTGTTGCGGCGATAGTGGTACACGCCCACGGACATCACACCGACCAGGTAGACCACGAAAATAGAATTGTCGAGGAAGGTCATACCCGTGTCTCGTCCCCGCCGGGGTCTCCGGCTGTGCTCAGGCACCAGATGTTCATGGACTCCCAGCCATTGGGCATACGGCAGTTGTTGATCAGGCGGCCGGTGTAGGCGTAATCCAGTTTGCCGAACACGCAGTTCATGCCCACTTCATCGGCCCGGGCCAGCGTGTACAGGTCGGTGATGCCGAAATCTTCCCGCAGATCGCGGGCCAACCGGTGGAGCAGGAGGCCCATGTGTCCCGCGCCGCGCTGGTCAGGGCGGGTGGCGCAGTCGGTCATTTCGGCGCATTGGCGTACGTGGTCGATTTCGGCGGAGGCGGAGGCCACCACGTCCCCATCGGCGTTTTCGATGTAGCGGAATATGTTGGTGCCGTTGGCGATTTGCCGGCCGATGAGATCGGCCGAGATGGGCGTGGGATAATCGGGGAAGGTGTCCGTCATCAGGTCGACGATGGGCTGGGCCAGATCCGTCCCGGCCCGGCGACAGGAGAACTCGGGCGCCGGTTCCGGGGTGACCACGGGTTTGGCGGCGGCGATGCGGACGATCTCGTCGTGACGGGCGTCGCGGGGGGCGTCGCTGCGCGTCTCGTCGCCGAAGACGGCCCACATGTGGGCCTCCTGGCCGTCGGCGAAGAAGCCGGCGATGATCCCCTCGTGCAGGTAGCCGGCGGTGACCCAGGTCTCAAATCCCCCCGGGCGGGCGTACACGATCAGCTTGGAAAAGAGATGGGGGAAGGTTCGTAGACAGTCCACCCAGCCGGAAAGGCCAGGGTCGCAGGCTTCCGCGGCGGTCGGTCCGTACAGCTTAAGGCGCCGGTTGTGGGGGTCGAGGATCAGATCCCCACCCGCTCGGGCGGTGGGATCAGCAGCTCTGCTCCAGCTGGCGGTCAGCGGGCTGTCCGCGTCAAAGACCTCCGGGCCGAAGGCCTTTACCAGGTGGCGATGGGACTCTTGCAGGTCGGCGTTGCACATGTTCCCAGCTCTCCTCGGCTCAACTCAGAACCGGGTCGAGGCCGCTGTACCCGGACGCCAGCAGGGCTTCCTTGATCATGCGGGGATGCTCACGGGCGTCCTGCCAACGCAGACGGCCTTCCTCCGGCAACAGATCGATGGGGTCGAAGTACAGGTAGACGCGGGACTCGTCCACGGCCGGACTGCGGTAGACACTGACGCCGGTGACCTCGTCGTAGTAGTCGAAACTGTGAAGGTCGCGCTTGCCGCCGCCGCCGGGTACGTCGGTCACGAAGGTCGGTGTGTTGAATCCGGCGGTGGTGCCGCGCATCCGGCGTTCGATTTCCATGGTGTCCTCAAGCCGGGTCCGCAGTTCCTCCACACCCTTGACCATGTCGTGCTGATACACGTAGTAGGGCTGGACGTTCATGTAGGAGAGCTTCTTGATCAGGGTGACCATCTCTTCGGCGTTGTCGTTGACTCCCCGCACAATCACGCTCTGGTTGCGAACCTTCACGCCACGACGGAAAAGCAGGTCCAGCGCCTGCCGGGAAATATCGGTGATCTCCTGGGTGCAGTTGAAGTGGGTGTGTAAACACACCTCCTTGTTGAGCTTACGCCCGGCGTCCACGAACTTGCAGAGGGTGTCGGTCCACTTGGTGTCCGTCAGGATCTTCATGGGCATGACGGCCGGCCCTTTGGTGGCGATGCGGATGCGCCGGATGTGCGGAATAGCCAGCAGGATTTCGAGTATTTCGCCCAAACGCCGGGGCGGAAGCATGTAGGCGTCGCCTCCGGAAACCACCACGTCTTCAATCTCGGGCCGGGACGCCAGATAAGCGAAGGCGGCTTTCCAGCGCTCGTCCTGGGGCTTGTAGCCGTCCTTGTCCACCGTGTCGGTGCTGCCCCCGACGGCGTAGCTTCGCGTGCAGTAGCGACAGTATACGGGACAGACATCAAGGGGCAGGAACAGGGCCTTGTCGGGATAGCGGTGCACAAGACCCGGGGTGGGGGAATCGTTTTCCTCGTGAAGGCTGTCCATGTTCAGGCGCGGATGGTCCGGTCTGCGGGTCGAGGCCACGGGCAGGAACTGGGTCCGGATGGGGTCGTCGTAGGGGGTCTGCCAATCGACCAGGCTCAGCAGGTAGGGCGTCACACGCAGATTCATGGATGCGTGGTGCAGTCCGCGCTCGACGTCGGCCAGAAAGCCCTCATCAACCAGGCCGGTCAGCAGTTCGCGCAACTGGGCGCCGTTGGTGACGGCGTTCCGCATCTGAAACGAAGTGCTCTGGAATTCGTCATGCCCAACGTTCCGGAATGCCGGGATACTTTGCCAGAAGGGCGTGTCGTCAAATTTCCGGTGTTCAAGGGCGCCGGCGTTGACGGGAGCCCGCTGGGCCTCAGGAACAACGACATCGGCCAGATCCTCAAACTCAGGGATCTCGGCCACCCGGGCAGGAAGACCCTGAACAGTTAGAGGGTGAGCGAGGCGGCTCCGCTCCAATTCGGGGGAACTCATGGGGCTAACCTTTCGGGTGTTTCTCTTGGATTTCGGCAAGTTCGTCGGGACTCAGAGGGCTCTCAACAATGGGGCCGGCTTCAAGGAGGGGGGCCACGGACTGGGGGCCACCCGTTTCCAGCAATTCGACGATCGTCTCCAGGGCCTGGGCGATGGCCAGTTGCTCCTTCTCGGGCAGGTTGTGAAGGCCGAGGGCCAGGCGGTCCTGCAACAGGCTGGGGGCTTCGGACAGGAATTGCTCGCCGCGGCCGGTGATATTGACCAGGACGACGCGCCGATCACCGGTGCTGCGTTCGCGAACCACCCATTCCTTGTGTTCCAGGCGATCCAGAATGCCCACGACGGTGCTGTTGCTCAAATGGATCAATTTGGCGAGGGCGGAGGTTGTTAGCGGTCCGTCTTCATGCAGTGTCTGCAGACACAGTAATTGGGGCCCGGTCACCATGAATTCGGCCGACAGTTTGCGGGAATGGATGTCCACCGCCCGCATGATCCGGCGCAATGACCTGAAAATCCAAAGTTCAAATGAAGATTGTTCACCCATGGTCTACTACCCTACAGGAATGGTTTGGTGGCAAATATTTCGTGTGCAAACTATATCAATACGACTGGATTGTCAATTTTTTGATTTGCCCTCTGATAATCACTCTCGTTAAGGCGGTCTGCGTTGAAATGTAATGACTTCCCGGAGGCCATTGAAATCGATCGACCGCGTGGAATTTTAGTTGTGCCTCTGAATTCGTGTTTTAGGAAATATTGTACAATCTCTTGTCTTGCAACCAATTGAAACGTCAACAGGCAAGGGGCGATTGGCCGAAGGCGTCCAGCAATACCTGGTGGAGGCTTTTGGGGCCAATTGGGACACAGGATGAATGCTCCGGACCGGGGACACCTGCCGGGCCTGGGGAAACCCCCAAGGGACACGTCTACAACCGGTGATACCGGCCACCTTCAAATGGATCGGGTTTGGAAGCCGCAATTGATCCGCTAAACCGGCCTGGGATAACGGGATTTTCGCAATAACACCGTCGGCGCCGGCCCGCATGCTAATGCGTTCCCCGATACGGAATCGCCATTCAAGCACCAAACACAATTTCAGAGGCACACCTTCATTTTTCCCCTTGCAAACAGGACCCTCATGTCCAATATTCTACCCGGAGGTAGAAATTGAAGTTGTTCAAGTCATCCGAATACGCCATCCGCGCCCTGGTTTACATGGCGACGACCGAGTGCGACCTGTGCCCGGTGCAACGGCTTTCCGACGAGTTGAACATTCCCTTCAAGTACCTCGGACGCTTGATGTCCAATCTTCGGGAAGCCGGTTTCGTGGAGTCGGTGCGCGGTAAGAACGGGGGATATCGCATTGCGAAACCCCTGGGTGAGATCCGGCTCGAACAGATTGTCGACTCGGTGGAGGGCCTGGAAACTTATGATCGGTGCATCCTGGGATTTGAGCGCTGCGACGATCAGACCCCCTGTCCCATGCACGAATTCTGGACCGGGCCCAAAGAGAGCATCCAACTGATGATGGCCAACGTGACCCTGGCGGAGATGGTGAAGTCGCCGGGGAACAAGCTCTCCTGAGGGTGCGTTTTTTTTGACCAAAAAGCCTACCTGTGGGTAGCAATTTTCACAGGCAGGATCAATTGCCGGATCGTCCGGCGCAACAAGGAGCGACTCCATGACCCCATCCCTGCTTGATCGCCTGTTGAGCCGCAAGGGGCTGTATGCCGCCTTTTGGATCATCGGGATCATCATGGTGACGGCGCTGATCGTGTTCACCGCCAATCTTCAGAAGGAAGTGCCGCCCCTGCCCGCACGGGTGGAGTCGGCTTCGGGTAAACTGCTCTACACCTACGACGATCTGGTGAACGGGAAGGGGATGTTCCAGCAGTTCGACCTCCAGGACTACGGCACCGTGCTGGGCATGGGAGGGTACCTGGGACCCGATTTCTCCACGGAGTTCTTCCATCGCCGGGCGGAGTTCCTGTATGAGCGATTTGCCCAGAACGAATATGGTCTCAGTGCGGACCAGATCAGCGCCGAACAAAGGGCCCTGATCAAGGAGCGGGTCAAGCAGGACTTCCACGTGGGCACGGTGCTGACCGAGGGCACGGTGGTCTATTCCGACGCCTCGGCGGACGCCTATCTGGCCAATGTGGACTACCTGGTGGACTTCCTGGTCAACGGGAACCGGGAGATGGCCTGGGTCGGCGGGATCATCCAACCCGACGAGGCGCGCCTCATCGCCGCCTTCTTCGACTGGTCCCAACTGGTGGCCTCGTCCAAACGCCCCGGCACCGACCGCACCTGGAGCAACGACTGGCCTCCCGAGCCTCTGGTGGACCAGGACGTCTCCTGGACCAGCCACCTGGTGTCACTGTGGGAAATGTTGCTCCTGTGGGTGGGCACAATCTTAGTGATGTTCATCGTCTATGAGAAACTGATCAAAAAGGACGACGGCGAACTGGAGCAGCCGCTGGTCGTCACCAAGCTGTTCCCGTCGCAGGAAAAGCTCCTCAAATACGTGCCCATCGTGAGTCTGTTCTTTTTGCTGCAGGTCATTATCGGCGGCTATCTGGCGCACATCTACACCGACCCGGCGAACAACTTCATCGTCGACCAGTCGATCATGCCGTTCAACGTGATGCGCGCGCTGCACGTGAATCTGGCCATCCTGTGGGTCGCCATCGGCTGGCTGGTGGGTGGCCTGATGATCGCCCCGCTGGTGGGCAAGGAAGACCTGAAGTTTCCGTGGCTGGTGGACGTCCTGTGGGGCGCGCTGCTGGTCGTGGGCGCCGGGGGTCTGGTGGGTATCTACATGGGTGCCACCGGCCAGATGCGCGACGTCTGGTTCTGGCTGGGCAACGAGGGGCGCGAACTGCTGAACCTCGGTCGTGTGTGGGATATCGGATTGGTCATTGGGTTGGTGATGTGGTTCCTCATGGTCTACAGCGTGATCCGCAAAGCCAAGACCAACAACGTCCTGGTGGGCACCATCATCTGGAGTGCCTTCGGGATCGCCACCCTGTACATGGCGGGTATGGCGCCGTTGCACAAGATCATGCCCAACTACACCGTCGACGATTATTTCCGGTGGTGGGTTGTCCACCTGTGGGTGGAGCTGACCTTTGAGCTCTTCGCCGCCGGTGTGCTGGCCTTCCTTACCGTTTCGCTGGGGCTGGTGTCCCGCAAGACGGCCGAACGGGTCATGCTCTTCGAACTGGGTCTGATCATGCTGAGCGGCACGCTGGGCGTCGGTCACCACTACTGGTGGCAGGGTCTGGACGAGTACTGGATCGCCATCGGCGGTATCTTCTCGGCCCTGGAACCCCTGCCCCTGATCATCCTGATGATCGAGGCGTTCAAGGAACAGCAGCACATCCAGCGTGAGGGGCGCAGTTTCCCCTTTGCCGTGCCCTTCATGTTCCTGGCCGGCAGTGCCTTCCTGAACTGGTACGGCGCGGGCTTCCTGGGCATGGTCATCAACATGCCCACGATCAACTACTACGCCCACGGCACCTACCTGATCATGCCCCACGGCCACGTGGCCCTGCTGGGGGCGTTTGGGTACATCTCCCTGGCCTTCATGTACATCGTGGCGCGGAGTAACGCCATGGCCAAGGGTTTGGAGTGGGAAGAGAAGTGGAGCAAGGTCGGCTTCTGGCTGGTCACGTCGGGTGTGGTGCTGTTCTCCATCCCCACGCTGATGATCGGCTTCCAGCAGGCCGAGATCGCCCACGACATGGGTTACTGGGCCACGCGTCAGCGCGAGGCGCTGGACGGTCTCAAGCCTCTGATGTGGTCCCGCATGGTGCCCGACGGATTGATGATCCTCGGCGCCCTGGTGATCTTCCTGGATCTGCTCAAGAAGACCTTCTTCTCGCGCAAGGCGGCCTGATCGCCCCAGTGAGGTCTGGTAAAAGAGACCGGGAGTCCATATGGGCTCCCGGTCTCTGTTTATCGGGGATCTGCGGCTCAGATGTCCAGTATCTCGAAGCCCTCGAAGTCCGGATGTCCCAGGTAGGTCCCTTCTGGCGCCCGCGACTTGCCGTGGGCGGCCTTGAAGGCGTCGGATTCGGTCCAGGCCCGAAAAGCCGCCTGCGACTCCCACACGGAGTGGGAAATATAGAGCGTGCCCCCGCCGTCCAGTTCAGGACCGCGCAGCATCTTGAAGTCCTTGAAGCCGGGCACGCCGTCGAGATGGGAATCCCGGGTGCGCCAGATCTCCTCGAAACCGTCTTCAAAGCCGGCCCCGATCCGGAACCGGTTCATGGCGATATACATGTGAAGCCTTCCTTTGCTAGTAGTGCCACTGCAAATATACCGACTGGAAGTTGCTTCCGCCCTTGATTCGCCCAAAATGCTGGGCCGACTCGAAAATGGCCGACCGGTGATGGATGCTGTACCCCAGCCACCAATGCTTCATGGCCCGGCCGCCGGTGATGTCGCCGAGGTTGATGTCGCCGGAGAAATCGAGGAAGTTCAGGAGCTTGCTGGGCTTGTAGCCCTTCTTGCCCAGCTGCGTTTCCTCCACGTAGGGGATGGAGTTCACGTAGGACACACCCTCGGCCGCCCCCAGACGCAACCGCACGGGCAGGGGAAGGGTGTAGTAGATCTTCACCTTGCCCACGAACTCCTGGGCGTGGTCCTGGACCTCGGACTTGTGGTGCCAGACAAAGCCCAGCCCCACGTAGACGTGGAGGGGCAGGCCGAAGAGCCGGTCGGCAACCGGCTGCCCGTAGAAAACCGACGTCATCTGGTTGTTGTATTCGTCCTTGGCCGCCACGCCGTTGAAAATGTCCGCGAGGGACGACGGCGTGGCCCAGCCGTGGGCCACGCGCCAGTAGGGAGAGGTGCCGATGGAGGCGCGTTTGGGCCGGGCACGGTCGTTGGACAGACCGGCGCCCAGATAGATTTCGGACAGGCCGTCCTTGTTCACGAACTCCGAGTTGCGGGCCTGACGGTCCAGCAGGGTGAACTTGGCTTCCCCGTACAGGTAAATGTTGCTCACGAAGTGGTAGGTCCCCTTCATACCGAGGGACAGGTCGGCCCCGGCGCCCACGTGACTGCGATCCAGGCCGAAGTAGTAGGTGTTGTAGGACTTGGACTTGATCTTGAGTTCGGCGTAGGGATGAAACTGGAAGCGCCGGTTGTTCCAGGAACTGCCGTAACGGATGTTCCAGTGGGCGTTGCCTTCGAAATCGCCCATGAACTCTAAATCCGCGTGGGTGGGGCCGAACACCTGGTAGCGGGCCTGCAGGCCGGCCTCGATGGTGTCGCCCTGGTATTCGTTCTGCAGGGCTTCGGGGATGTCGAAGAAGTGCATCCGGCCCAGGGCACTGAAACGCCACTTGTCCGTCTTGTAGAAGGTGGCGCCGCCCTCGGTCCCCAGGAAATAAACGTAGTCGCCCTGGTACCACATCATGGGCACCAGGCTGGCCACCCGGGTTTCGTCGGTGGCGAAGGGGATGGTGGCCCCGCGCATGATCATGCCCAGGCCCCAGTCCCTTTCGGGGTAGACCTTCTCTTCGGCGGCCGCGGGCCCCGTCAGGGCGAAGACGAACAGGGTGAGCAGAAGGGCGGCGAGGCGACGGGAAGTTTGGTCCATGGGTTCGTTACCCGCCAGGCAGCGGGACTTTGGTCGAAAGTGGACGGATAATCGATGGTCAGCATTATTCCAGTTGGTCCGGGCCGCGTCAAGGATGGCGGTGTAAGGCGGTTGCCTTCCGACCGTCCGGTAGCTTATTGTTGCCGGGAGTGTTCCGTTGCCCTCACACCCAAGAAACGGGGTCCCTGACATGACCGAGTTGAATTCCCTCGCGGAAATCCTGGACTACGCCATCGACATGGAGCAGAAGGCCGTGGATCTGTACACCATGATTGCCGAAAAGGCCGCCACCGAACACAACAAGAAGCTGTTCCTGTCCTTCGCCCACGAGGAACGCGGGCACAAGGCCAAGCTGGAGAACGTGAAGGTGGGGCGCATCGAGATCGGGTCCCTGGAAAAGGTCCAGGACCTGAAGATCGCCGATTACGCCAACGACGTGGAGCTCACCGAGAAGGCCAGCTACCAGACCATTCTCATGTTCGCCATGAAGCAGGAGAAGCAGGCCTTCCGTCTGTATACCGACCTGGCTGAGAAGGCTGAGAGCGAAGAGATTCGCGACCTGTTCCTGTCTCTGGCCCAGGAAGAGGCCAAGCATAAGCTGCGCTTCGAAATCGAATACGACGAACACGTTCTGCGCGAGAACTAGACCCGCCGGTCGCCCGTCGCCCGGCCCGGCCGGGCGCAGGCCTGTCCGCCAGCACCTCTGCCCCGTCGGTAGCGGGTTCGGGGGATCCTGTTTTTATTGCCCATCTGAACCAGACATGCTCGCCCGCCGTTTCGGCGGGCGATTTCGGTCCCATCAGGAAAGGGCGCCCATGCTCACCCGACGAAACTTCTGCAAATACCTGGCGGCGGCGTCCGCCGGTGCCGCGACCTTGGACCTGGGGGGGCTCACCGGGGACCTGTTGGCGGCCGAAACCTTCACGGTGACGGAACTGGGCCCGGGCCGCTGGGTGCTGTCCGGCGGTGGGGGCAACGTGCTGCTGTTGGCCAACGGCGGCGCCCCGGTGATGGTCGATGCGGGCGTGGGGGCCGTCGCCCCGGAACTCCTGGACCTGGTCACCGACCGGGTGGGCCAGGCGTCCTGCACCCTGTTCAATACCCACCACCACGGGGATCACATCGGCGGCAACTACATGGTTCATCGCAGCTTCGAGGCTGAGGTAACCGTCTACGGCCAGGAGAAACTGACCGCCCGCGTGGCCGACACCCTGGACCAGAGCATTCGGCCGGGCCTGTTGCGCATGGCTGAGTCCGCGACCGATCCGGCGGCTGCCACCGCAGCGGCCAAAGCTATGACCGCCGCCGAGTTTGCGCCCACGGTGACCTTTGCGGATGACCTGGAGGTGAGTCTCGGGGACACGGCGTTCCGCCTGCACCACCGGGGACCGGGGCACACGGACAACGATGCGGTGGTCTTCCTGCCCCATGAGAACATCCTGCACATGGGGGATCTGGTATTCAATAACCTGCATCCCTACGTGATTCCCCAGCACGGGGCCGACGTGGCCGGCTGGCAGACCGTCCTGGACCAGGTGTACAAACTCTGCGATGCCGACACGGTGGTGATTCCCGGGCACGGCGATATCAGCGACCGAACGGCGCTGGTGCGGATGAACGACTATTTCAGCCAGGTGACGGAAATCGTGGCCGCGGCCCTCAAGGACGGCCGCACGCGTGAGGAAGTGGCGGAACTGAAACCCGAAGTCCACGCCACCCGCGGGCTGGCCAACGTGCAGCACATGACCTTGACCAAGATCTACGACGAGCTCACCGCGGGCGGCTAGTTCGGCTTGATTCCCAGCACGCGGGCGGGCAGGAACACGATGCCCTTGATGAAGGCGAACAGCCCGCTGAACACGAGGCCCACCAGTCGGAAGGGCAGCGTCAGCAGCCATACCACCGGGTAGAGAATCAGCCCCAGCAGCGCCAGCGGCCAGCAGATCACGAAGAGAATCAGCCATAAGAAGAATTTTGCCATCGGTCTTTCCTCCGGGTTCAGGCGATGATACGCTGACCTACCCGTAGAGGTTGCTGTTATTCACGATGCCGTCCGTGACATCAGATCTGGAACAGGTACTGCAGCTTCATGAAATACTGCCGTCCTGTTTGGCGATACTGGGCGGCGGTGCCGGTGTCCGCGGCGGCGAAGTCGCGGAAATCGTGGGTGGACCCCAGGTAGAACACGGAGAAGGAGTTCACCCGATAGGTCAGCAGCGGATCCACTTCCCATTTTCCGCCGAAGTACATGTGGTATCGCGGGAACTCGCCGGCTTCGGCCAGGTCGCGGTACGGGGGGTTGTCCGAATTGTTGTACTGGACCACAAGACGGAGGCTCAGTTCGCGCGTCAACTGCCACCGCAGTCGCAGGCGGGCGATGGTCTGTTCGAAGAGCAGGTCGCTGGCGCCGGACTCGGTGCTACGTATGTAGTCCACCGTCGGTTCGATGACCAGCCGGTCCCAGGGCTTGATGTCCATCTCCGCGGAAAGATACATCTCGTCGCCCCGCTCCAGTGAGAAGAGGGCCGGGCTTTTTCCCCAGCTGGCGCCGAGGAAATAGCCCACCCGGTCGCCCGGGCGGCTGTTCCAACGGACGCGGGCGGTCCACAGGTTCTGGAAATCGACCCCGCTCCAGGTTTCCTCGCCGAACTCGTAACCCAAGTGGAGATTCGACTGGGCCCACCTGAGGCGCACGTCCACCTGCGGGTTGGCGTGGCGCCACTTGTTGTCACCGGCCATGTTCCAGCGGCCGTTGACGAAGATGCCGGGCGAGACCCGCTCCACCAGCCCTTCCTCGAAATCGAAATTGTAGGTGGTCCAGACAAAGGCGTTGCGCTGGTCGTTCCAGGGGTCGTACCCGGTCTGGGTGCGGTAGGTCTGGTCCACCTGGTTGTAGTCCAGGACGAAGTTCCAGTGATTGGCCTGCCGCCGAAGCTCGGTGATGAAGGCATTGCCGCTGTACGACTCGCCGTCCAGGTCCACGGTATACTGACCGTCGGCGAAGGTCTCACCGGGGTTGATCTCGACCCCGTCCGGCTCTTCGGTGGTCGTGTGCACGCCCTGCCCGATCCAGCTGAGAGTGCTGCTGAGGCGGACGTTGAAGTCGGCGGAATAGACGGTGCCGACGCCGCCCTTCTCATACCGCCGGTCGGTGAACATGAATCCGGCATGGGAGTTATTGCCCAGGCTCTGAAGGCCGCGCATCACGATCACGTCGCTTTCGCCCAGGTTCTCCAGGTAGCTCCGCTCCTCGGTGGGTACGATGTAGGGGGAGTTCTCGTCCCGGGCATAGAGGGCGGCGAAGCTGGTCTTCGTCCAGCGGGCGGTGCCTTTGGCCGCCACCAGGGGGTCCACCACCATCCGCGTGTAGAACGAGTTGAAGTAGGTGCGGAACAGGTCGTTGCCCTCCTGGAAGAAGGGCCGTCGCTCGGGGAAGCGCTGGAGGATGGTGGAGTTGATGTCGATCTGGGCGGCGTCGGCCTCGATCTGGCTGAAATCCGGGTTGACGGTGGCTTCGAGGGTGACGTCCGAGGTCACGGAGTACTTCGCGCCGAGGGAGGCTTCGCCCTTGATGTCCTCGTTCTTCAGACCGGACTCGGCGTCCTGATCGTTGCGGATCTCGCCGGTCTGGTAAGCGATCACCGAAGGCAGGAACTCCAGGCCCTTACCGGCGCTCACTCCCGAAATGCCTTCGGCGAATCCGAGTTGGCAGGGACGGCACTGGTCGTTGCGGTCAATGGCGGCCCACCCGTAGTTGTGACGGCTCTCGCGAGGGTGTTCGCGACGGAAGTCGATGCGCCAATTCTGGACGTCGGCGGCGGGAAACCGCATCCCGGCGTAGGGGATGGCCATCTCCACCACGTATCCGGTGTCGGTGATCCTGGCGGCGGAGTGCCAGATCATGTCGAAGCCGCGGTCCTCCCCCTGCACCAGGGTCCACATGTAGTCCTTCTGGATGCCGTAGGGGTTCACGTAGAACATGTAGGCCCACTGGGCCTCCCCGAAGGTGTCGAGCACCAGGCCCACCTCGTCGTCGCTGAAGAACTGGTCGCGCTGGCACATGGTGGCGCGGATCAGGGCGGGGTCGTCGTAGCAGACGAAGGCCACGTAGAGATTGTCGGCGTCGTAGGTGAGAAAGGCCTCGGTCTTTACCAGCGGTGCGATGTTGTCGCCGGGGAAGGTCTCACTGAAACCCGTGGCCGGCACGGCCCCGCGCCACCCGGCGTCGTCGAGCACGCCGTCGATCTCGATTTCGCCGACGGCGCGGGAAACCTGGACCGTGGGTTTGAACTGGGGGTCGTGTTGGGCCCGGACCGGACTGGCGACACATACAAGAAGTAGAAACAGGAGGGCCCCGACCGGGGGACGCATGGCTTGGGAGATCATGTTTGGCAACTCCGGGAGATGTGGCGGGCGACGGGGGTCGGGGGGAGGGCCGTCGCCGTTCGGTTGACCGGAATTACGGACGCTCAGGGGCTTTGTTCGGAAAAAATTCACCGGGCAGTAAAAAAGGATGGCGGAATGGCGATTAATCGTTAAATTGCGATAAACGATTAAGGAGGACCCATGAGCACCCAATTCGACACCGAACTGACCCGCCTGGCCGACCTGGCCAAGGCCTTGTCCCATCCCGGCCGACTGCGCATCCTGCAGATCCTGGCCGAACAGCGCAGCTGCATCTGCGGCGACATCGTGGACCGCTTGCCCTATTCCCAGTCCACGGTATCCCAGCACCTGAAGGAGCTGAAACGCGTGGGCCTGATCACCGGTGAAATTTCCGGGCCCCGGACCTGCTACTGCCTCGACAACACGGTTTTGACCCAGGCCCGCGACGGATTCGGGCAACTGTTTGGCGGCATCGCCTGCTGCGCCACCGAAGGAGAGCCCCATGAACTCTGATCAGGACATCAAGACCCTCGTGAAGAAGAAGTACGGGGAGATCGCGGCCAACTCGGGCAGTTGCTGTGCCGGCAGCGGGTGTTGCGGCGATACCGAAATGGTCAACTTCGCCGAAGGCTACACCCAGCTGGAGGGCTACGCGCCCGAGGCCGATCTGGGTCTGGGCTGCGGCCTGCCCACCGAGACCGCGGGCATCCGGCCGGGGGACACGGTGCTGGATCTGGGCAGCGGCGCCGGCAACGACGTGTTCGTGGCCCGGGCGGAGACCGGCCCCACCGGAAAGGTGATCGGCCTGGACATGGCGCCGGAAATGGTGGCGAAGGCCCGGGCCAATGCGGCCCGCCTCGGGCACGACAACGTGGAGTTCATTCTGGGGGAGATCGAGACCGTGCCCCTGCCCGACGACCACGTGGACGTCATTGTCAGCAACTGCGTGCTGAACCTGGTGCCGGACAAGCCGGCCGCGTTCGCCGAGATGCGGCGGGTGCTCAAACCCGGCGGACATTTTTCCATCAGCGACATCGTCCTGGAAGGTGAGCTGCCGGAAGCCCTGCGCCAAGCGGCCATCGCCTACGTGGGGTGCGTGGCCGGGGCGCTCCAGAAGGATGACTACCTGGGGGTAATCGGCGCGGCGGGATTCCGGAACATCACCGTGTTGAAAACGCGGGTCATTGACCTGCCCGCCGCCCTGCTGGAAGACATTCTCGGCGCGGACGGCACCCGGGCCTACCTGGACAGCGGCGTCCAGGTCCTGAGCGTAACGGTGCGGGGGGAGGCCTGAGGGCCGCGCCTAATTCATCCCGAAATCAAGGCCCGAAACGGTCCCGCCGTCGCGGATTTCAATGACGGCGGCTTCCGACCAGTCGGAGGTGCCGGGGTACCAGACGGTGCTTTGGGGATACAGGGGGCCCCCGATCGCCCTGATGTACAAGGGGTGGGCCCCGAGTTTGTAGTCCCCGTCCAACAACCCCCCCACGGTGAATTCGGTGTCGAAGTCGAACAGGAAGTCGGTCCTGGAAGACGTGGAGTCGCCGGCCGTGGTCAAAGTTACGACCAGGGCATCCGAGACGACCGTCCCCCAATCCACTGAGCCGGAAAGGGTTCCACCGCGCCCCAGGGTGACGGTCAGATCCAGGATCTGCCCGGGCGATTCAAGGGTGATCACCTGGGCTTCACCGGGTGTGTCCGCCCCGTCATACCACTGCGGGATCCAGTTCGGGTCGCCGTAGAACCCGTATGGTTCGTGAAAGTAGACCAGGAACTCGCCCGGCCACAGGTTGGTCACCACCGGCGCCGGGTGTTCCCAACCGCCTGCCCTGGCGGTCCCGAGCAGGCGCAAATCCACCGGGTCGTAGAACGAAAGACTGCCTTCACCGAAATTGGGGCCGGAGGGGTCGAATTCCAGGGACAGGCCGCACTGGACCAGGTCGAGGTCGGTAAGAGCTTGTCCGGCGACCGGGGTGAGCAGGGTGGCGCTGTCGAAGTCGGTTCCCCCGTACCATTGATCCAGGCCCTGCTGACGGAACATGAGCTTCATCGGGCCGGGCATGAACAGATCCATCTCGAACCGGCCCGCGTCATCCAGACCGCGACGGCGGATGATGACCGAGGAGTCCGGGCTGATGAGACTGAGGATGGGCGGCGTGCTGAAATTCAGGTCCAGCCACGCGCCGTGGACACGGCCCGCGAGGCGGGCGGGTTCCCCGAACAGGGGGGACGGCAGTTCCACCAGTTCATTCGGGCCCACGGTCACCCACTGAGCCTCGGCCTGGACATGGGTGTCCGGCAGCCAGAAGCTCTCTCCGTCCCACACATAGTCGAACCGGGGGTTGGGCGGGTGCAGGGTGACCTCCACCTGGTAGTCGCCGGGCAAAACGCCGGGAATCCGGATCAGGGCGCGTCCGTCCTGAAGGAATTCCCGACCGGAATCCGAGAGGGAGGAAGGTCCCTGGTCGGGCGCCAGGTTCCGGCGGTGCAGGGTGACTTCCACCACCTCTCCATCCAGCGCGTTCAGCCCGTCGATCGCCAGGTCCAGACAGCCCAGGGCAAAGTTGATTTCATGGAAGGGATGGGCCGGCCCGATGTCGAGGGTATCGGGCGGGGTACGGCCGTACCCGAGCCCGGCGGCCGAATAATCATAGCGAAACGTGCTCTCGTGCTGGAGCTCGAGGGTATAGCGACCCGCGGGAACGTCGAGCGTGTAGTGCCCGAAGTAGTCGGTCGGGGTTCGGAAGACCGCCATCTTGGCGCCGTCGCTCTCCACCCGGGTGGCCACCACACTCATTTCCAGACCCAGGCGCCCGGCGTTCACGTGGCCCTCAAACCGGCCGGCCGGCACCTCGGGCCGGCAGAGGGCGGGGTCATCCTCGCAGCCGAGCAGATGGACTCCTCCCACCGTCAGGAGCGCCAGGCCGAGCAGGATTTTCAGGGGCCATCGCGTCATGGGCCCGCCTCCGGGGACGGACCGGGCAGGGTCCAGGTCACGCCGCCGAGCGAGTCGTGGGCGGCCAGGCTCAAGGGCTCGGCCTCCGTCAGGTCAAAGGTTCCGGGATACCACCAGGGTGTATCGAAGTACCGGTCCACGCCCAGGTAGTATTGCCCCTCCGGCAATCCCGGAAAGGAAAACACCCCGCCCTCGAAGCGTTGAAACTGCCGCCAGTTCTCGCAGAAGGGGTCGCCCTGATGGTCGAAAACGCCCACGTCCACGGCCTCGGGCGCCGTGAGATCGGGCATCAGGACCTGTCCGGCGATTCGGCCGCCCGCTTCCAGATCGAATTCCAGATACCTGTATTCGCCCGGGCCCAGATCCACGGGGACGGCGTCGGCCAGGGTCGCCGAATCGCCGTACCACTGGGCGGCCCAGGATTGCCTTTCACAGATTCCCGAGACCTGAACGAAATAGCGCCCCGGCCTGAGGTTGCCGAGATAGTAGGGACCTTCGCTGGAATAATTGGTGCGGTGGACTTCACCTTCCGCGTCCCGGACAACGACCATGAAATCGTAGTCCCCGGTGGTCGCGGGTCCGTTGAGGCCGATGAGCAGGCCGGACTCCACGACGTCCACCCCGGTGATCCGGTCCCCGGGGTCGGGTAAAAAAACCGTGGCCGTTTCCTCGGTGTTCCCGCCGACCCATTGGTACAGATACCCGCGCGATCCCCGAATCTTGATTCGGACCGGAGCCGGGAAGAGCAGGTCGACGGTAAAGGACCCGTCCGGCAGGCAATTCCCGGCATACACCTGACGGCCGTCCAGGTCGAAGGCGATGATGAAGGGGGTCGGTTGTTCCGCGGCCTGCCATCCGCCCGTCACCTGGCCGGAGATCGACGCATAGCGGTCGGTGAAATCGAATTGAAGCCGTTGGATGGCCTGCGGCCCGATCACGAAGGTATCGGCCTCATGGACCCGGAAGGTGCCCGGCAGGAACTGATTCTCCAGGCCCGAACCGCCCAGTTCCAGAGTGTAGGTATTCGGTTGAATGGGCGGGAAGTCGAACACCAGTTCACCGGACTGGACCCGCCGGTTATCCGAATGGTCATCCCAGGAACCGGCCTCAAGGCCCAGTCGGATAGAGTGGTCTTCCAGCTCGGGCGGCATCAAAATTCGGATTTCCGTCCGGGCCCGAACAAGGTCCCGGCGGACGACCTGGGACGCAACGCTCACGGTGTCCCGGGGGTCCTGGCTGTTGGATTGACGGAATTCGGAGGCCTGTCCCAACTCGATCCGGAACAATCCCGAGGGCAGGTCCAAGCGGTACCACCCCGTGCTGTCGGACTGGGTGTCCCACAAGGCCAGCCACGCATTGGGCCCGTCCAGCGCCCGGGCGCGGACCCGGGTTGAGAGTCCGTCCCCGGCGGCCACGACTCGCCCTTCCACCGCCCCAACGTTGAACGTGGGGCACTCGGTGACCGATTCCTCCGTGCAGGACAGGAGGAAAGGGGCGGCCAGGGCCGCAAGCAGGAGCATCAGGCGTCGGGGATGCGGCATGGAGAGGAAGGTCCTTACAAAAACGGGCACGCAGGAGCATGTAATTGATGATCGCAAGTCAGGATACAGGGTCCGGTTCCGGGGGTCAACCAGGCTGCCCGGTTTTGCGCCAGGCCAGGCCGAGGGCCACCAGGCCCAGCAGATGGAAGGCCATCAGGGGCAGAAGGGTGGCGTTGACGATGCTCCACTCCAGGTGCAGGTTGGATCCGCGGTTGGATTTTGACTCCAGTCTACCAGAAACGGATTTCAGGGTCCACGCCTCTGCCGCTCCGGGACCCGCTTGACCCATCGAATCGGTCGGGAATTCGGCCCGGCCTGTCCCGTCCCGTTTTCCTTGAGTCAATATTGACAATCGATTATAGGAACGCGGGTTCGACCGGGCGGGCCCGGCCGAACCTTTCTTTGACGCCGGCCCGTAGGGGGTTTAGCATTCCCTTTACCATCATTCGGTCTCGCCGATCACCGTCCCGTACCAAGGACTGGAAGCCATGAGTGACAAGCCCAAGCTGACCAATTCCCCGTTCGTTATCGAGCGTCTCATGCGGGAGACCCGCCGGTCCTTCGAAGAAGAGCGCTTCGCCAACGAGGGCGAATTCATGGACAAGATGCGCCACCTCATAGAGGAGGGGCTCAACGACCAGCGGTTGGCCTTCCTCCAGGACGACCCCGAGGAAATGGCCCAGGAGCTGGCCTTTGCCGCCTTCGAAAGCGACGACGGCGACAAGGCCCTGGACCTGGCCGAGCAGGCCCTGAAGCACGACCCCGAGTGCGTGGACGCCCTGACCATCAAGGCCTTCATGACCAGCGACGACGCGGGCGATCTCATCGACGCCCTGGACCACGCCGCCACCGTGGGTGAGAACCGGTTGGGTGAGGAATTCTTCAGCGAGTTCATGGGCGATTTCTGGGCCATGGTGGAGGCGCGGCCGTACCTGCGCACCATCAAGCAGCAGGCCGAGGTGTTGTGGGCGGTGGGCCGGCGCTTCGACGCGGTGGACCACTACATCAACCTGCTGGACCTGGATCCCGAGGACCACATGGGCAACAGTTCCCTGCTGCTGGGGTGCTACCTGGCCATGGGCGAGGTGCAGCGCGCCTGGGACCTGCTCGAGGACTACGACGACGACAGCGCCATCTACCAGTGGGCCTGGCTGCTGGTCTTCCTCATGACCGACGACGAGGAAGCCGCCGATGACGCCCTGGAGAACGCCATGACCGTGAACCCGCACGTGGTGCCCCACCTGTTGGGCATGGCGGAGCCGTCGGACGAGACTCCGGCCGTGGTGGAGCTGGGCAGCGCCGAGGAAGCCCGCGTGGCCGGCACGGTGCTGGGCGAAGCCTGGGAAAACAATCCCAAGGCCCTGCTGTGGCTGCACAGCGCCATGGTGGAGATGGGCATCATCGAACTGGACGACGAGGACGACACCTAAATCTCCCACTGAGGCGGGCATCATGGCGGATCGCATCGTAGTCATCATCGGCACCGGGGAGGCGGCCAAGGCCGAGGCCGGCCTCATGTATGCCGTGAATTCCCTCAAGCACAAATGGCTCACCGATGTGCGGCTGTTCTTCTTCGGGCCGGCCGAGGGCCTTCTGCTGCGGGATGAGGATCTGCAGGAACTGGTCATGGAATACCATCGCCAGGGCGGCACGGCGGTGGCCTGCCGCTACCTCAGCGACCGCGAGGGGTCCAGTGCCGGGCTCGACGATCTGGGCCTGGACGTGGCCTACGTGGGCGAGCCCATCAGTGACCTGATCAAAGAGGGTTACGTGCCCATGGTGTGGTAGGGAAAACTCAAATTGGAAGAGTGGCCCCCCGGCGTGACCGGGGGGCTTTTTTTATTTCCGGACCAGGTTTTCCATCAGGATCTGAAATCCCATCAACAGTCCGAAGGTGCACACGATGGCCGACCCGGTGGGCAGGTCCAGCGTGTAGCTGAGGGTGGCGCCGATGACCACGCTCACCGTGCCCACCACCAGCACCCAGGCCACGCGCAGGGGCGTGCGGTCGAAGAGCCGGATGGCCATGATCGACGGCACCACCAGAAGCGTGAACACCATGAGCACGCCGGCTACCTGCACGCTGGAGGTGACCACCACGCCCAGCACCAGGTAGAACACGAAGTCCCAGCGGCGGAGGTTGAGGCCGTCGGCCTGGGCCTGTTCCGGGTTTTCGGTCACCCGCGTGAGACGGGAATGGCCCCACAGCAGCACGCCGCCCAGCGCGGCGTAGAGGATACTGGTCTTGATCACGTTGAACCAACTCACCCAGAGGATGGACCCCACCAGCAGGTGGTTAACCTCTTCGCCGCCGTGGGGCAGGTTGGCCAGGATGAGCATCATGGCCGCGCTGAACACCACGTAGATCACGCCGATGTAGGCTTCCTGGGGAATGCGGTCGTTATGGGTGCGGGTGCCGGACAGCAGGAGCGCGCCCACGAACGTGGTCGCCAGCCCGGTGGCGTAGGCCACGCCGCTGCCCACTTCGGCGCCCAGCAGCAGGGCCAGTGAAACGCCGAAGGCCGCGATCTGGGCCAGGGCGATATCCACGAAGATTACGCCGCGCTGCACCACGTGGGTGCCCAGATACCCATGCATGGCCACCAGGACCAGGGAGATGGTCACCGGGGCGGCCATCATTTCCAGGAATTCCCTCATGAGTCGCCTCCGCTGTCGGCCAGCTGGGCAATGATGGTGTCGAACAGTTCCAGGTAACCGACGGCCGCGTCGGTGCCGCCGGTGGCCCCGGGCAGCACCACTGTGCCGCAGCCCACCTTGCCGGCCACGTGCCGCGCTCCGTCCACATGATCCCAGGTGGCGGCCACCACGGCCCGCGGATGTTGCGACTGTCCCAGCACGATGACCTGCTCCACATGCCGGGGCGCCGGTGAGATGCCCGGCCGGTTCTCGATGATGGCGATGATCTCAAGCCCGAGCCAGTGCGCCAGGTACTCCCAGTTCTGGTGGTAGGCGATGATTTTGCCGTTCCCGCTGGCGCGCACCAGCGCCTCCCAACTGGCCAGCCGGGAGTCCACGCGGACCGCCAGGTCTTCCGCCCGGGTCCGATAGCGCTCGGCGGCGTCCGGATCCAGTTCGGCCAGTCGGTCGGCCATGAGCCGGGCCACGGCCACGCCCAACCGCGGGTCCAGCAGGTAGTGCGGGTTGCCCAGGGTGTGCACGTCGCCGTGGGATCGGTCCACTTCGCCCGTCGGGACTTCCAGAATGTCGTCGTGCCCCAGGGCCAGGGAACAGTTCAGCTCTCCGGGCTGCCCGGACCGGATTTTGGGATTGCGGGCCGCGTCCACCAGGGTGGGCAGCCAGCCGATCTCCAGTTCCAGCCCGTTGTAAACCAGCAGGTCGGCCTTGCGCATCTTCCGCGCCAGGGAAGGTTTGGCCGGCAGGGAGTGGGGGTCCCGGTGGCCGGGGCACAGCACGGTGACGTCCACGTCGTCGCCGCCCACCTCGGCGGCGATCCAGGCCAGGTCCGTGAGGGTGGCCACGATTTTCACCTTGGCCAGGCCGGCGGTGGGAACCGCCAGCAGGACCGTCAGCAGAGCGAGCATCAAAGGGCGTTTCATGGCGCTCTCCTAGTACATGTGGGCCGGATGCGACCCGATGGTGAAGTTGACCTGCAGGATGGCGCGCGTGTCGTCCTCGCCGGTGATCTGATCCTTGTACCGGCCCACTTCCCCGCGCACGAAGCTGAACTCGCTGGGGGCGAAGGTCAGGTTGAGTTTGTATTCCCGGAGGTCGCCGTCGAACCCGTGGGCGTGAAGGTCCGGGTCATCGTCCAGGCCCATTTCGGCCTTGGCCTGTCCCAGCCCGGCGCCCAGCCACCAGTTGCGCGAGAAGCGGTACTGGGCCAGGGCGTACCAGCCCACCGGGTCGGTTGGGCCTTCCTGGTACTGGGGGAACAGGACTTCGCCCGTCACCGTAACGGCGGGGCCCCCGGTGCGGGTGGACGACACCCATTTCCAGGTCAGGTCCACGCCCAGGAAGTCCACATCCTGGGACTCGCCGGGATGACGGCCGTCCTGGCCGTGCAGCCAGGACCCGCTCAGTTCCAGGCTGGCGTCGTCGGTCACGTCCCACAGGTTGGTCAGGCGCGCCCCGTAGGCCAGGTCCTTGTTGGCGGCGTCGAAGGCCTCGGACTCGCCGCTCACACCGTAGAGATTGAGGTCGCTGTACCAGGGCAGGGGAACATCCGCCATGATTTGAACCCCGTTCTCGGTGGGGGAGTGGTCGCCGAAAAAGCTGGTCAGGCCCAACGGGGCGTCGGCAAAGGCGTACTGGTGCATGTGCAGCGGCAGACTCTTGCCGAAGGGGAGGCGGAAGCGGCCCGCCTTGAGGCCCAGGCCCGCGGACATGGACCGGTTCTCCACCACGGCTTCCTCGATGCCCATTTCGTAGGTCGTGGCGTGGCCGTGGGCGTCGTCTTCCTCGGCGTGCACGGGATGCAGGCCGAGAATCACGTTGGCCTTCCAGAAGGGGTCCACCATGGCGGTGAACTGGGCTTCGACCCCGTCCATCTGGAAGCCGTTCATCTCGGCGGAGGTGTTCTTGTCGGCCACCTGGGCCCGCATCAGGCCGTTTACGCTGATGGCGGGGTTCAGGGTGCGGGACACACCGCTCAGGGTGCTGGTGTCGCCGGCGACGGCCGCCGAGGCGGTGATCAGGACGAGGATAATCAGGTAACCGGTCATCTGTTTCATGACGCGCTCCATGTGGGTTCTGGGTGACGGAAAATCAGGACTCGTCGATCAGACCACAACGATGGGCGGGCCGCGGATGAGACCGGGGCAGTGGAATCGGAGGGTGTCGGGCGGGGGTGGGGCTTCCGGTCGGTGATGGGCGACCCGGGCCGGTTCGGGCTCCGGGGCTGTTTGGCCGACGGCGGCCAGGTGTCCGGCCACCCCGCAGACAAAGCACCCTGAATCGTGGTCCGTATGGTCCACGGCGTGGCTGGCACTGTGCACGGCCAGCCCGGCCTGGAACACGACCAGGAGCGTCAGAATCAAGGGTGTCAGCGCCTTGGCGGCGCGGGATGTGAGCAGGGACTGCATGGGAACAGACTATACCCGGCGCGGGGGGCCGTCAACCCGGCCTCGGTGCGCGCTAAATGACCGGGACGATTTGGCCGATATTTCGTATCATAATGGCGCCACTTGAACCTGGACCCGAAGAGGGAAGATGCGTCCACTGAAACCGCTCATCCTGTTGGGCTTACTGACGACCCTGTTGAGCCTGGCTGTTCCTGCCCCGGCTGCCGACGGGGCCGCTGTTTCGGCGCGCCTGGAGGCCGCTCTGGCGGAAAAGTCCGGCCCCCATCTGGTGTGGGTCTTTTTTGCGGACAAGGGACTGGAGGCGGCCGCCCGCGAAGCGGCCCTGACAACCGCGGAAGCCGACCTGCCGGCCCGGACCGCCTGGCGCCGCGCCAAGGGACGTCCCGCCGGGGCACCGCTGGTGGACGCGCGGGACCTGGCCCTGTCCGAGTCCTACCTGGCGTCGGTGACCGCCACGGGCGCCGTCCTGCGCCATGAGTCCCGCTGGCTCAATGCCGTCAGCCTCGCGGCGGATGCCGCGTCGGTGGCGGCCATCGCGGATCTGCCCTTCGTGGCCCGGCTGGATCTGGTGGCCACGGGCCGTCGGCCGGTGCCGTCGGTGACCGAAAGCCAGCCCCGGCCGCCCAGCAAGGGCCGCTGGACCCTGGACTACGGCGGCAACCTCGACGCCATGGAGCAGGCCAACGTGCCGCCCGTGCATGAGGCGGGCATCAGTGGGCAGGGCGTGATCATCGGTCTGTTGGATTCGGGTTTCCGCACCACCCACACGGCCCTGGACACGGTGGAAGTGCTGGCGACCTACGATTTCGTGAACGACGACACCAACGTGGACACTGAGGACGGCGACCCGGTGAAGGCCAAGGACCACGGCACCATGGTGCTGAGCACGGCCATGGGGTTCGCCCCGGGCCGCCTGATCGCCCCGGCCCACGGCGCCCGGGCCCTGCTGGCCAAAACCGAGGACGTGGCCGACGAACAACCCATTGAAGAGGACTACTGGGTGGCCGGGCTGGAGTGGCTGGAGTTGAACGGGGCGGACATCGTGAACAGTTCCCTCAGCTACACCGACTGGTACGAATGGTCCGACATGGACGGCAACACCGCGGTGACCACCGTGGCGGCCGATCTGGCGGTGGGGCGCGGCGTGGTGGTCGTGAACTCCGCGGGCAACGCCCGGGCCGAGGCGTGGGGCCACATCGGCGCGCCGGCCGACGGCGACAGCGTCATCACCGTGGGGGCGGTGACGCCGTGGAATGCCATCGCCGATTTCTCGTCGCCCGGACCGTCCTACGACGGCCGCATCAAGCCCGACGTGAGCGCCCTGGGCTACGCCAACTACGTGGTTGATCCGGATACCGACGCGGGCTACCGCACGGCCTCCGGGACCAGCTTCAGCAGTCCGTTGACCACCGGCGTGGCGGCGCTGGTGCTGTCGCGCGTGCCGGCCCTCACGCCCATGCAGGTGCGCGAGGCCCTGCGGGAAACGGCCCATCTCGCGCATGCGCCGGACAACGACTTCGGCTGGGGCATCCTCAACGCCTGGGAGGCCGTGCGCTACTTCGGGCCGCGATTCGCACATGAGGCGCACCCCGACACCGAGGATACCCTGGGTCCCTACACGGTGACCGTGGAGATCACCGACCGCGTGGGCGTGGACCCGGCCGAAAGCCGTCTCTGGTACCGGGCCGACGGCGGGCCCTGGACGCCGGTGTTCCTGTCGGTCCTGCCCAAAGACCATTTGTATTTCGGCACCCTCGCCGGCCAACCCGCCGGCACCGTGGTGGACTATTACTTCACCGCCGCGGGGGTGGAGGGCGTGCCCGCCAGCTTGCCGCACCGGGCGCCGGACACCTGGTTCACCTTCCGGGTGGGACTGGACACCGAGGCGCCCGTCATCACGCACAAGACCCTGCGCACCCAGGCCCTGGCCGCCTGGCCGCCCACCCTCATTTGTCTGGCAACGGACAACCTCGGCGTGGACCGGGTGGAACTCACCTTCCAGGTGAACGACGGCCCGCAGCAGGGGCCCGTTTTGTTCACGGCCACCGGGGGCGACACCTATGAGTTGGAATTTCCCCTGGGTGTCTCCGCCCTGGCTCCCGGGGACTGGATCACCTACACACTCACCGCGCGGGACCAGTCCTACAGTGCCAACACCGTGGACCACGGACCCCATCTTTTCCAGGTGATCGACGCCCTGGGCGTGGCCCTTATTCTGGACGACGCGGATCCCCTGATCCCGGTGCACACCAACGCCGACTCCCTGGCGGCGTGGATCACCCGGGCGGGCTTCCTGGCCGACATTCTGCCCGCCGATGAGGCCGGGCTCCTGGATTTCCAGGGCTATCAGGCCGTGGTTGTGTCGTCGGGGGATCATCCGGTGCCGCTGGTGGATGATAATCTGCGACTGGCCCTGCGCGATCATGTGGCCGCCGGCGGACGTTTGCTGCTGGAAGGCGGCGACATCGGCGCGGTGATGTCGCCGGATACGGTGTTCATGGCCGAGGTGCTGCACTGCCAGACCTGGGTCCTGGACGGGGCCGGCGACATGAAACCCGCGGCCGGCCGGACCAACCACCCGCTGCTGAACCGGCCCCACGCTTTGCCGGGCCTGCTGGAACTGACCTACGGCGGCAACGGGGATCAGGACGCCATGGTGCCGGCCCCCGATGCGGTACTGGTGTCGGCCCCGGTGCTCTTTCCGGACTACGGCGGGGTGGTGGCCTACGATGACAACACGGCCCCCCAGGCCGGCCAGATCGTCTATATGGCCTTCAACCTTGGCTCGCTCGACCCGGCCGCGGCCGAACCGTTGGCCGTGAACGCCTTGAGCTATCTCACCGCCCCCGAACTACCGCCCACGGCCCGTCTGGCCGGCCGGGTGGAACTCAACGGGGAGGAGGACCACGCGGGGGTGACGGTCCAGCTCGATACCGGCGTGGCCACCGTCACCGCGACGGACGGCACCTGGAGTCTGCCGAACCTGTACGACGCCCACTACACGCTGCGCCTGTCCAAGCCGGGCTGGACCTCGTCCTCCGAAACGGTTTACCTGCCCGCGGGTGCGGACTTGTCCGGCCTGGAGCACACGCTGGAGCCGGTGGTCTACACCACCTACAGCACCACACCCAACCTGCCAATTCCCGATTTCAACTCGGGCGGGGTGACCAGCGTGATCACGGTGCCGTTGATCGACGCCGACAGCCTGGTGAGCCTCACCGTGGATATCAATATTACCCACCCCTGGCGGGGCGATCTGTTTGCCCTGCTCACCAGTCCCAGCGGCGAGTTTTCCGTGCTGCACAACCGGAGCGGGGATTCAGCGCAGAATCTGGTGGGGAATTACGAGGCCACTCTGGTGGTGGACGGGCCGGGCGCCCTGGCGGACTTCGAGGGCGTGTTCAACCGGGGCGACTGGACTTTGCGGGTAAGCGACGGGCAACTGGGGCAGACCGGGACGCTGGTGAGCTGGGGGTTGAACTTCACGCTGCCCGGCGAGGTGTCGAACGGAGAGGATGTGCCCAAGGCCACGCGGCTGGTGGGGAATATTCCCAACCCGTTCAATCCGACGACCTTGATTTCATATGAGGTGGCCCAGACCGCCGATGTCCGGCTGTTGATCTATGATCTGCGGGGGCGGTTGGTGCGGGATCTGTTGGCGGAGCCGCGGACCGTTGGCCGCTATGTCGAACCCTGGGACGGGAAGGACAATGCCGGGCGGGATGTGGGGAGTGGGGCCTATCTTTACCGGATGGAGGCGGGGCGTGTGGTGGAGCATCGGAAGATGATGTTGGTAAGGTAGGGCACTTGAGTTCTTACTGCCGGTTGCTCCTGGTTGGTCCAATGGACGATAGGTGGCGCACCCTGAAAATGACACAACAAGAGTGATCCAAACCGCCCTGAAGGCCAAACGCCTGATTTTTTCAGTGGCCATTCTTACTTCAATTCACCGAAATGAGTTTTCTGTCCGTCTAACGTCAGTTTCGTCCGTGGGAAGCCGCTGTCAGGCGTCCTTTTTCTCCTTGCGAACTGTTCCGCCAACGACGAGTGCGGCCGATATGATCATTAGGTTTTTGATAATGTACTGACCCTCCAACGTCGGTCCATAAGGGAGACGGCCTGCCTGGAACGTGATTTCTGGAAGGAAAATCAGAGGCATGAATGTCCCAACCATTTGCAGGGCGAGTAACGCGATGGCGATTCGGATCGTCCTTCGAAAAAGAAATGCCACTCCAATGGCCACTTCCCACCAACCAATAATCTCAACCCACGTCCCGCCTTCGAATACTGGTAGCCAAGGCACTGTTGCGATGACCAGGGGCTCCGCGGACGACAGGCCAAGGGGTTTGAGAATTCCGAACCAGATAAAGATGATTCCAAACGAAATGCGTACCGCGAATGTCCCCCAATGCCCCATGAACTTCGAGATCCTGCGGTCAACATTATCTATAAAGATATGCAAAATGTCCCCTTAGCGGTTGGCAGGCCCAACTTTTGGTTCACATGCTAACGCTTGTCGTGAAATCTGCCAAGAATCCACACCGTATTCAATTCCATCTAACTTCGTCAAAGCGCTCGTCCGCCTGCAGGCCCTCGAATATTTTGCTTTCGCCCTCTTCCTTTCGCATACGTAGAATCAACGTCGCGCTACAGCTTTCGGTCTTGGGTTGGCGAATGATTCTTCGATTCTTGATCTGAGCTCCTTCTTGGAGAATCTGACCAGTTACTTCAGAAAGTAACTCGAAATCACCCGTCCACTTTAGTTGTAGTGGATAATAGTGATCACCCCTGATTGGGAGGCGGTGAAGGGCATAAAGCGCTACAAGCACCAAAAGGGTCAAAACAACTGCGATAGCATATTCCCCAAGCCCAACGGTCACCCCAACCGCTGCCACAACCCAAATAGAGGCCGCTGTTGTCAGCCCACGCACAAAGTCATTGCTCTTGACGATTGTGCCGGCTCCAAGAAATCCGATTCCGGTAATCACGCCAGCGGCGGCCCTGGCTGGATCCATTCTAATTGCGGACTCTGCGCCCATGCTAAATTCTAAGGAAAGCTTTTGGAAGGCAACAATGATTGCGGCAGAGCCAAGACATACCAAAATATTCGTCCGCAATCCAGCCGCCCGACCTCTAGTCTGGCGCTCCATGCCGACAAGGCCACCGAGGACCATCGCCACCAAAAGTCGGGCTACAAAAACTCCATCGCGGCTGATCGTGTCCAAAAACAAATCCACTATTACCTCCCGATTTTCATAACGTTTGGCTTAACCTGCAAAGACGATTGGCGCGGACCTGGCGGAAGCCAGGTGCGTGACAAGCGGCTTTGTCTGGAGCAAGCTATTGTCAAGCAGCCCTCAAGCAGTCAACTCGAAAATACAGCCATGGAAATCCCGCCTCTATTCCTACGTTCTCAGGTGCGCTATAACCGGCTGTGTAATGGTCTATTTCACAAAGATGGTGACTGGCTGGGCGCCAATAAAGGTAATCCTCCACTTCCCTTTTTCTGATTCTGCCCGAAAGTGAAAAGAGTCCTTGCGCGCGAGGTCGGCCCCGCGAAATTCGACCTCACCTAACTTGCGTTTTCCTCTGCTTCCGCCGAATATCCTCAACCTCAACGTATCAGCGGAGCCCACCGACATTGTGTCAACCTTATACGGAGAAGAGTCCAACCTCGTGGATGGCCGCAACGTCCGTGACCTCTGAAATACCGGCACATGTTCTCCTATCTGTATAACGTTTTGGTTCACCTGCACCAGCAACGGGCGAAGCCCGTAAGGCATGCAGGTTGCGCAAGCAAGCTGCATGACTGGTGCTGGTGACGGGTGCAAGCGGTTGTTAGAGCTCCGCTATTCCCCGCTGCTTATATGCCAGTTGATCCCGACCGCGAACACGCTTGTTGTCCCCGGCCGAGTCAATTCTACCACATCGCCGAATTCGTTTAAAACTTGGCCCGTGTAGGAGCCGGCAAACTCAAGTTTGGCCAAAACCGCCAACTCAATCGTCTCAGAGAACGGCGCCACAAACCGAACGCCCCCCATAAACCCGCTGTCTCCCCTTTTGAGGTCCGTTTGCGAGCCACCAGGTAAACTCAGGTGGAAGTTTTCTGACAGATACAAATAGGCGGCTTGGAGCTCAATAGCGCCCTGACCGACCGAAAAACGCCGCTGCACCCCAAGCCCCCAGTGGTGGCCCGAGACATCCAATTCACGGTTCGAACTATCAACGACGTTTCCAATATTCAGGTAGGTCCCAATGGCCCGGAATTCAAAGGGAAGGCGTCCAACAACTGCATCCAAACCGATGGCGCTGGTTCCCGCTTCTGAAAAGGACAACTCGCCGCCGACATGAACCTGGGTGTCCTCATTAGGGATCTGGTAACCCAGAATTGGCGACAAAGTGACCTGGCTGGCCGCGGGCTCGGCTACCAACAGGACAAGAGATATTGCTGCTATTACAAAGGGGCTATTCCACATGTTTCTTCCTGTCAAGGCCAGCCAAAGGTAGTTCTAACGTCGATTACCCAATTCAGTATATCCTATCCATCTAGCCATTGATTTCATCGTATCACAAACGCCTACTTAGAGATACTGGATTCAAGTTAGGGGGATTCCCTTTCCAGACATCAGTGTACTCCTGGAGGACCCCAAACCGGCCAAGCACCTGAAGCCAGTTTGTCCCCATAATCCCCCGACAGTCCGCCCAATCACCTTTCTGGAACCCAACCCCATTTCAATCCCCCTCTTTCCCTCTCCCAAAAAATCTGCTAAATTCCCCTTCCCCGACTGCAATCCCAGATAATGAACCGATTCCCGTGGGAGACCCTCCATGAAGATCGTACGCCTGTCCGTCCTGCTACTCGTTTGCCTGTGCGCCGCCACGAGCGCCCTGGCCACCGACGTCTTTCTGCCCCGCTTCCCGGCCGTCAGTCCCGACGGACAAACCGTGGTCTTCAGCTTTCAGGGCGACCTGTGGTCGGTGCCCGTCAGCGGGGGCCAGGCGGTGCGCCTGACCGCCCATGAGGCCTACGACGCCCACGCCGTCTTCAGTCCCGACGGCACGCAGATCGCCTTCGCCAGCGATCGCTACGGCGACGACGACATCTACATCATGCCGGCGACCGGCGGGGCTCCCACGCGCCTGACCTTCGCCAGCACGCCGGATGTCCCGGGCGCCTTCTCGCCCGACGGCCAGACCATCTACTTCGCCTCCCGCCGCCTTTTCGACTTCCCCATGGGCAGTCAGATCCATTCCATTCCCGTCAGCGGCGGCACGCCGGAGCGTCTGGTGGATGTTTTCGGGGACGAAGTGGCCACCGCCGACGGCCAGACCTTCATCATCGCCGAGGGCCGCGTGAAGACCCACCGCGTGCGCTATCGCGGCACCTACCAGCGCGAGATCTACAGCTGGACCGCCGGCAGCGACCCGGTGCGCCTGACCACCAACCGCGGCTACGACATGAATCCCATGGTGGACGACGCCGGCATGATCTACTGGATCGGCGATCAGAACGAGGACAAGCGCGGCCAGGTGTATCGCATGGGCCCGGACGGATCGTCCCCCCAGCAGCTCACCACCTTCCGCGATGATCCCGTGCGCTCGGCCAGCCTGTCGCGCGACGGCAAGACCCTGGTCGTGGAAATGGGCTATCAACTCGTCGTGGTGAATACGGACACCGGTCGCGCCATTCCCATGAGCATTCAGGTGGCGGCCGACCAGATCGAGAACCCGGTCGTTTTGAAGAATTTCACCGCGGATGCCGACGAGCTTTCCGTGAGCAGTGACGGCGAGGAATTCGCCATGACCATCGAGGGCGAAATCGTCCTGGTGAACAAGGACCTGGGCGGGCGCGCCACCGTGATCGATCTGGGCGCCCACCGCGAACGCCACATCAGCTTCCGGCCCGGCGGCGCCGACACCCTGGTGCTGGTCACGGACAAGGACGGCGAAGATGCCGTCTGCCTGCTCGTGTCCGACGACGAAAACGAATCCAACCTGCGCAAGGCCCGCACGCACAAGCTCGTGCCCCTGACCGACGGCACCCGCCCGGCCACCGGCCCGCTGTGGTCTCCCGACGGCAAGAAGATCCTCTACACCGCCGGCAACGCCGACCTGCATATCATGAATCACGACGGCGGGGACGACTTTGAACTCTTTCCCCACTGGGGCCTGGCCGGCTACAGCTGGTCGCCCGACAACAACTGGGTGGCCATCTCCCGCTACGACCGCAACTTCAACAGCGACATCCTCATCATTCCCGCCGAGGGCGGCGAAGCGGTGAACGTTTCCCGGCACCCCGACACCGACGATAACCCGGTGTGGGCCGCCGACGGCAGCATGCTGGCCTGGGATACCAGCCGCCACAGCCTGAGCCCGAGCAACGGCCAGACCGAGGTCTTTTTCGTCTACCTGCAGAAGGAACTGCACGAGCGCAGCAAGGACGACTGGAAGATCTGGGAGAAGACTCGCGACGACAAACCGGAAAAGCCCGCGAAGGAGGATGAGGTTACCGAAGACGCCGACGAGAGCGACGTGGACGTGGTCTCAACCGACGATGAGGAAAAGTTCGTCATCGACATCGACTTCGAGGACATCTACCTGCGGGCCAAGCGCCTGACCAGTTCGCCGGAGGCCGAGTCCGTGCGGGCCATCGACCCCAAGGGCGACCGCATCTACTTCACCCGCCGCGTGGACGGCAAAACCGACCTGTTCAGCCTCGACCGTTTCGGCGAAGAGGAGAAGCAGGTCACCAAGGGCGGCACCGGTCCGGGCGCCGTGGAACTCGACGCCAAGGGCAAGACCTTCACCTTTCTCAAAAAGGGCCAGCCCAGCTGGGTGGCGGCCAAGGGCGGCGATGTGGAGTCCGTGGACTTCACCGCCCGCATGTCCATCGACAACCCCGCCGTGCGCCTGCAGGTGCTGGATGAGGGCTGGCGCCAGATGCGCGACAACTTCTACGACGCCGACATGCACGGCGTGAACTGGCCCAAATTGCGCGCCAAGTACGGTGACTGGGCGCAGAAGGTGAGCCACGACCGCGATTTCGCGTCCGTGGTGAACTTCATGCTGGGCGAACTGAACGCCAGCCACATGGGCTACTATGCCAACTTCGGCCGCTTCGGCGACTACGGTCCCGACGGCTTCCTGGGCCTGGAGTGGGACGCCACCGAGGCCGGCCTGGTGGTCACGAGCGTGCTGAAGAACGGCCCCTGCGACAAGGTCAAGTCCAAGGTGGAGGTGGGGGACCGGCTGGTGTCCATCGGCGGCGTTCCCGTCACCACGGGTCAGAACCTTTACGTGGGCCTGGAGAACCGTGCCGACGTGCCCACCTGGCTCATGGTTGAGCGCGACGGCGATGAATTGGAGTTCGAGGTCACGCCCATCACCTGGCGGCCGCTGTGGAACCTGAACTACCGCCGCATGGAGGCCGCCAAGCGCACCTACACCGAGGAAAAGACCGACAGCCGGGTGGGCTACGTGCACATCCAGGGCATGGGCTGGTCCGAGGTGGAGCGCTTCGAGCAGAACCTCTTCGCCGCCGCCGACGGCAAGGACGCCCTGGTCATCGACGTGCGCAATAACGGCGGCGGTTGGACCACGGACCTGTTGCTCACCATCCTGACCCAGCCGGTGCACGCCTATACCATTCCGCGCGACGGCGAGATCGGCTATCCCAAAACCGAGCGCGCGCCGTTCTTCGGTTGGAGCAAGCCCATCGCCGTGATCTGCAACGAGGGCAGCTACTCCAACGCCGAGATCTTCAGCCACGCCATCAAGACCATCGGCCGCGGGCCCGTGGTGGGCGTGGAAACCGGCGGCAACGTGATTTCCACCGGCGGCTTCGGCAACCGGTACAAAGGGTACATCCGCATGCCGTTCCGCGGCTGGTACGTGTGGGGCGACCAGGCCAATCCCGAGCGCAACCACAAGAACCAGGAGGGCGCACACGAGCTCACCGGGTTCCTTCCCGACTACGAGGTGCCCCTGACGGTGAGCGATCGCCTGCACAAGCGCGACCCGCAGCTGGACAAGGCCATCGAACTCATGCTGGAGGCCGCCGATGAAGCGGCCGCCGGACCCCAGCGCACGGACCATCCCGGGTACGGCGAATAGTCCGGCCGGAAATTTGCTGAGGGCCGGTGATCCCCCGTGGACCACCGGCCCGAATCCCCCGAGAGGACCCATGGCCAAGAAGAACATCCGCTTTGCGTGCAAAGGCTGCGGGCACGAGGAACTCAAGTGGCTGGGCCAGTGCCCTGGCTGCCACGAATGGAATACCTTCATCGAGATGAAGGCCGAGGTTTCCGGCGGCAAGAAGGGCGCCAAGGGCTTCGGCTCCGGCGCCAGGAACAGCGGCCCGGTGGGCTTCGGTGGCGGCTCGGCCACCGCGCACGCCTGGCCCGAGGCCGTCGGTCCCGACGGCCAGCTGCGCCCGGTTCCCCTGGCCAAGGTCACCTCCGCCGAGAAAAAGCGCATGCCCGTGGAGCCCGCCGAGGTGTCCCGCGTTCTGGGCGGCGGCCTGGTGGCCGGGTCGGTGATCCTGCTGGGCGGCGAGCCCGGTGTGGGCAAGTCCACCCTGCTCACGGGCCTGGCCCTGGAATGGGTGCGACGGGGCGTCAAGGTGATCTACGTGGCGGGCGAGGAATCCCCGGCCCAGATCCGCATGCGCGCCGAACGATTGGGCTTCAAGCCGAAGAGCGAGGACGGCTTCGGCATCCTCCCCGAGGTGCACCTGGAAACCCTCATCGAGGCCCTGCGCGTCCAGATTACCGACGCCGAGGCCCCCGACGACCTGCCGCCCATGATCATCATCGCCGACAGCATCCAGACCCTGCACAGCGAACACATCGACGCCTACCCCGGCAGCCCCACGCAGATCCGCTACTGCGGCGGCGTGCTGGCCGACTTCGCCCGGCACACCGGCTGCCCCGTGTTCCTGGTGGGGCACGTGACCAAGAGCGGCGATCTGGCCGGGCCCAAGCTTCTGGAACATATGGTGGACACGGTGCTGTACTTCGAGGGCAGCGACGGCGGTCCCATCCGCATGGTGCGCGCCGTGAAGAACCGCTTCGGCACCACCGGCGAACTGGCGGTCATGGAAATGCGGGGCGACGGCCTGTTTCCGGTGGACCAGGCCGGTGTGCTGTTCCTGAGCGGCCGGCGGGGCGTGGAACCCGGCTCGGCCGTGTGTGCGGTGCGCAACGGGTCGCGGACCTTCCTGGTGGAGGTGCAGGCGCTGGTGTCGCCCTCGCGCTACGGCACGCCGCAGCGGGTGGTGCAGGGCGTGGACAGCAAGCGCGTGGCCCTGCTGGCGGCCATCCTGGAAAAAAAGGCGGGGTTGGACCTGTCCGGATGCGATATCTTTGTGAAGGTGGCCGGGGGCGGCCGGGTGGACGACCCCGGAGCCGATCTGGCCATCATGACGGCCCTGGCGTCCTCCCTGCGGGAACGTCCCGTGCCGCCCGACACTCTGGTCCTGGGCGAGGTGGGGCTCACCGGCGAAGTGCGCCGTGTGACCGACCTCGATTCCCGCCTGCGGGAAGCCGGACGCCACGGCTTCAAGCGCACGGTGATGGCCGAGAGTGAGCCGGGCGCCCAGGCCAAGTCGCCGCGCCGCAAGCAGGGCATGACCCTGCTCACGGCGCGCAGTGTCCAGGAAGGTGTGGCGTTGGCCCTGCAACCGGCCGGCGCGGATTTTTCCAGTGGGGAAGGTTGATATGTCCGCCGATTGCCGTCTGCACATCGTTCAACTGGCCGGAGGCAAGGGGATGCGCGCCCGCGGGCCCGCCGAACTGCCGCCCAAACAGTTCCGGGACACCGGCCGCGGTCCGCTGTTCACCGTGAGCCTGGTGGAATTCCTGAAGCTGCCCCGGGAGGTGGCCCAGGTGGCCAGCCTCACCGTGACGGTGCCGGATTCCTGGCGCGATCCCGTGACCCTGGCCCTGGGCAACCTGCCCGGCGGCGGTCAGCCCGTCGCGTGGCAGCTGGCGCCGGCGGGGGACACCCGCACCGAATCCACCTTCAACGCCCTGCAGGCCCTGCTGCGCAACCCGGAGCACGAGGTGCCCGCCGACTGCGATCTGGTGGCCGTGCACGATGCGGCCCGGCCTTTCGCCTCGGCCCAGCTTCTGCACCGGCTGGTGACGGCGGCCGAACAGCGCGGCGCCGCGGTGCCCGGGGTGCCCGTCGCCGATACCCTTCTCCAGGTGACGCCCGGCCAGCCGTCGGCCTACCTGCCCCGCCCGGAACTCATGGCGGTGCAAACGCCCCAGGTTTTCCGCTGGGACCTGCTGCTGGAGGCCCACAAGTGGGCGGCTTCGGAGGGACTCAGCTTTACCGATGACGGGGGGCTGGTGGCCGCACGGGGGCACGCCCCGGTGGTGGTGGACGGCCAGGAGGACAACTGGAAAGTGACCACCGGTAGCGACTGGATGCGGGCCGCGGATCTCCTGAGATGACGGCCCCCTGAGGAAATCAAGCCGGGCTGTCTTGCGGGACGGCCCGGTTATTGCGTATAATCCTTCATATAACCTGATGTCCCGCCCGGTTAAGCCGGGCTTTCCGCCATAGAAGGACGATTCATGCGTTTCCGTTTGCCCGCCTTACCGCCCGCACGGCTGATATTGGCCGGGGCCCTGTTGGGATTCCTGTTCGCCGGCGGGGCCGCCCAGGCTCAGCTCGATTTCCCGCGCGTGGGGATCAGCGCCTCGCCCGACAGCTCGGTGACCACCATCACCGCGGCCATCGGCGAGCCCTTTACGCTGTACGCCTGCGTGTTTGCCCACAACAACGGCGACGTCCTGGACCAGCCCCTGACCGAACTGCATTGGGTTCTGCACCAGGTGTGCTGCGGGGCCGTCCTGGAAATCATCGACGTCCAGTACAATTCCGACTTCACCCACTCCGGGACCGTGCCCACGGGCGTGGTCTCCACGTCCGAGACCTGCGTGGATCAACCGTCCATCGTGCTCGCCACGCTCACGGTGGCCATGGAAGCCCCCGAGCCGGGCGAATACCTGGCGGCGGCCGGACCCGGCGGGCCCACCTACGACTGCGCCGGCGAGACCCTGCTGATGATGGACATGGTGGTCACGGTCACCGCCACCGGCGACATCACGCCCGTCGAGCCCCTGCAGTTCGACGCCCTCAAGGCGCTTTATCGCTGAGATCCCCGGGTATGGACAAATAAAAAGGCCCCGGTTTACACCGGGGCCTTTTAACAAGGATCAGGGGCCTATTTGATCAGCGTTAGAACCTTGTTCTGCGGAGGTCCATCCCCCACCCGCAAACGATAGGAATAGGCGCCGCTGGGCAGGCTGCGGCCGCCATCGTCGGTGCCGTCCCAGGCCACGGTGTAATCCCGTCCACCGGCCTGCCAGGCGTCCACCAGGGTTCGGATCACGCGGCCCCGCATATCCAGGATCTCCAGTTTCACCGCGTGCTCCCGGCTGTCATCGGCCAGCTGGTAGGGAATGCGGGTCATGGGATTGAACGGATTGGGGTAGCCGGCACCCAGCACGTGTCCCGCGGCCGGGGTGTCCGGCGCGGGGGAGGGAATCAGGGCCTCCAGGGCGCTGGTGATGGCGCTGTGCATGGACGGGCCGTGCCACGAACCGCGCCACACGATCTGGCCGTCGCCGTCGATGATGAAGAAGTAGTCCTGCAGGGTGTTGTAGTTGTCGGGCACGTTACCCACGCTGTTGCCCTGCATGAGAATGGGCTCGTCGAAGCCCGTACTGTTGAAGAAGATGCCGACTTGCGCATTGCTGCCGTCCCAGATGTCGATGGCCAACATCTGAAAGGGGTCGTCCGAGTAGGTCTGGGCAAGGCCCTCCGCACCGGGGGCCACATTGATGCAGCCGCTTCAACCATACCCGATGATGAAGAGCACCACCACCTGGCCCTGATAGGCGCTCAGCTGATGCGAGCCGCCCCCGAAGGCCTGGAGGTTGAAGTTGGCGGCCGGGGTGCCCACATCGCCGGGGCCGGCCAGGGCGGACCCGGACAGGGCGCCAACCAGGAACAGGGCGGTCAGGGCACGGCGAACGTGTCGTGTCAACATGTCCCCTCCTTTGCAAAAATCAACCAGACCGAAAGGGCGCCGGTCCGGAAATGAAAACAAGATTGAAAAAGTCCTTTAGAGAGCATAGGAAGAACCCGGACGTCCGCAACCCTAAAAATCAATCTTCGCAACAGCTTAGGAGTTTGTTGATTCGGCAGGCAGCGACCCGGGGATCGTGGCCGGGCCTTGCGGGCGACCGCGGCTTGGGGCATACTTCGCCCACAGCCCGATTCCGTCATCGAAAGGACCGCCGTGCTCATCGACCACAGCCGTGAAGACCTCACCTTCCTCCAGATCCACTTGGGCGGCGACCGCAACTTCAGTTACCTGTTGGGCGACCCGGCCACCGGTGAGGCGGCCGCCTTCGATCCGGGGTTCGACGCGGCCGGCCTGCAGGCCATCGCCCGGGAATACAATCTGGACATCCAGACCATCCTCATCACCCACGGCCACGGCGACCACGTGGGGGAGGCCGGTCGTCTGGTGGAGTTGACCGGCGCGCGTCTGATGGCCGGAGCCGAGGACCGGGTGGCGGGGGCTGAAAATGTGGCCGACCACGCCGAGATTCAGCTGGGTGGCTTGACCCTGTACGCCCTTCACACGCCGGGACATTCCCCGGGGCACTTCTGCTACCTGTGCGAGGAGTATCTGGTGACGGGGGATCTGCTCTTCTGCGGCAAGGTGGGCGGCACCGGTCCCTACTTTCCGGGGTCGTCCGCGGAGGCCGAGTACGACTCCCTGCTCAAGCTCCTGCAGCTTCCCGAGGAGACCCGCGTCTTTCCGGGACACGACTACTACGGGGGCCCGGGCTCCCGCACCCATTCCACCATTGCGCAGGAGCGGGACTCCAACCCGTTTCTCACCGCCGGGGGATTGCGCGCCTTCTGTCATCTGAAGGACAACTGGGCCGCCTACAAAGAGGAGCACGGCATAAAGTGATCAGGGAAACGTCTCTTCTGGCGCGCCCCGCCTGGCGCTGCATGTGGTTGATTCTGGCTCTTTGCGCCCTGTCCGGGGCGGTCATGGTGGTCCTGCCCGATTCGGAGCGGGCCGTGCGAAACACCCTCGCCCTGGTGGTTTCCTCCCTGTCCCTGCTGGCGGCGTGGCTGCTGGCCGCACGATTCATACTGATGGACACGTCCGCCCGCCGTTTCTGGCTGGTGTGGATGGCCGTCTGCCTGCTGCTGGTCTCTTTTGCCCAACAGGCGGGGTTCGTACTGGGCATCGTTTTCGCCCCCTTGTTCCTGCTGTTCCGAAGCTACAAGACCTGGCGCCATCTGAGTCCCAAGCGCCGGGCCCAGGGCTTCGGCCTGGGCCTGGTCGCCCTGATCCTGCTGGTCCTGTCCTTCCGCCTGAATGACCTGGCGGCCGCCTCACCCGTCCTGACCGCGATACGCAACCTGGGCCGCTGGTCCCTGATCTGCCTGATGGGCTTCTGGAGCCTGTCCATTTTCCATCTGGCCATTCGCATGCGACTGCACTTCATGCGACTGAGGCCCAAGTTGGCGGTCAGCGCGTTTCTCATCGGGGTGATACCCCTGGTGCTGGTGGTCCTTCTGGGGCTGATGATTTTCTACACGGGTCTGGGCGGCGCCCGCGCCACCCGCGCGGCCAACCTTCTGGACGGCTACCAGCGCTTGGCGTCCCGCGGGGTGGACCTGTCCGGCGCCCCTTTCGACACCGCCTTCACCTGGCCCGGGGCCGCCGATGCGCCCGTCCTGGAAAGCGGGCCCCAAACCCACACCACCTTCATTCCCGCCCCGGAGTGGATGCCGGAAGTGGCCCGGATCATGACCAAGGATCTGGTCAAGCCCGGCCTGCCGAACGCGCCCGCCTTCGTTGACACCACGGGTTGGTTCGTGGCCGGGGGCGATATCTGGCTCATGAGCTGGCAGGGTCTGGGCACGGAACAGGCCCGGGTCAAGGCCTGGCTGCTGGGCGACTATCCACTGACCCAGCTTTCGCGGATCCTCAAGGCGGGTCTGGACCTGTCCCCGACGGGATCCCAGCGCGACGGGGACCAACTGGTTCTGGGGGCCCCGTCCGAACGCCTGAAGGCCGGCTTTCCCGGCCGGCAGGTGCACTACCGCGACGTGAGCGACGACCCGGACTTCTGGAGCTGGTACCGCTACTTCGGCGGCACCCTCTTCAAGGTGGGCTGGGTGGACGATCGCGAGTTGCAGTCGGTGAACGTGTTCATCAATCTCAGGGCGGGCTGGCCGGACCTGAGGGAGGAGTTCCTGGAGGGCGAAGACAACATCAACGTGGCTGTGGTCGTGGCCCTGGGAATCATGGCAGGCCTGTTCCTGATCCTGGAAGTCTTCGCCATCTTCTTCGGCGTGCGTATCAGCGAAGGCTTCGTGGGCGCGGTCCACGCCCTGCACCGGGGCATGCGGGATCTGGGCGGCGGCAACCTGGATGCCCGCGTGGATATCCCCAACGAGGACGAATTCGGCGACCTGGCCCACGGCTTCAACGACATGACCGTCGCCCTGCGCCGCGGTCGGGACGACGCGGTGGCCCGGGAACGTCTGACCCGCGAACTGGAAACGGCCCGTGAAATCCAGGAGCGTCTGCTGCCCAGCGAGGAACCCACCCTGAACGGCTTCGAGGTCACGGGGGCCAGCGTGCCCAGCCGTGAGATCGGCGGCGACTACTTCGATTTCCTTCTCGACGGCACCGAATCCATCGGTGTGGCCATCGGCGACGTGTCCGGCAAGGGCATGCCCGCCGCCCTGCTCATGTCCAACCTGCAGGCCAGCCTGCACGGCCAGGTCATCCACCAGAGCACCGTGGCGGAAGTGGTGAGCCGGGTGAACGACCTCATCGTGGCCTCCACCGACTCCCACATGTTCGCCACCTTCTTCTACGGCACCCTCGACATGTCCACGGGCGTGTTCACCAGCACCAACGCCGGTCACAATCCGCCCATGCTGCTGCGCAACTCCGGCGAGATCGAGGAGTTGACCACCGGCGGACTGTTGCTGGGCATGATGTCCGACCAGACCTACCGGCAGGACGAGATCACCCTGGCGCCGGGCGAGATCATCGTCCTGTACACCGACGGTATCACCGAGGCGGTGGGCCCGTCGGCGGAGGAGGACGACCCGGAGGCCATGTTCGGCGAAGAGGCCCTGGCCGAGGTCCTGCAGCGCAACCGTCACCTGCCGGCCATCGGCATCAAGGAGGCCATTCTCACGGCGGTGGCTGAGCACACCGAAGGCGTGGCCCAGTCCGACGACATCACCCTGGTGGTCATCCGCCGTCAGGGATAAACCGGATATCCGGGTTTTCGGGGCTGGATCGGCCGGCCCCGAGGGTCTATCATTACGGGATCTTTTCACCCCAAGCGGGAGCTCAACTCATGATGAATATCCTCGGCGATTACTATCCCATCCTGCTGATGCTGGTCTTCGTGACCGTGGTCTTCAGGCTCCTGCCCAAGACCGATGTGGGGCATTCCCCCGCCTACAACCGGCGGCGCCTGATGAACTGGCTGCCCCTGGGCCTGACCTACGCCCTGCTCTACATGGGGCGGTACAACCTGAAGGTCAGCCAGTATGCCTTCGAGGAAATCGCAGGTCCGGACGGTTCCCCCCTCATGGGCAACGCCGGCTTCGGAATCATTTTCATGGTGGGCACCATTGTCTACGGCGTGAGCTTTCTGATCAACGGGCCGCTCACCGACCGCATGGGTGGACGTTTCTCCATCCTTCTTGGCGCGGGCGGCGCCATGTTCATGAATCTGCTCATGGGACTGGCCTCGCTTAGCCTGACGAAGCATGGCCCGTTTTACGATGTGCTGGCCGGGAACTTCATCCCCATCTTCTCGGTGCTTTACGCCTTGAACATGTACTTCCAGAGTTTCGGCGCGGTGGCCATCGTCAAGGTGAACGCCCCCTGGTTCCATGTGCGGGAGCGAGGCGTGTTCGGCGCCATCTTTGGCATTCTGATTTCCCTGGGCATCTATTTGGCCTTCGATGTGGGCTACAAGATCCTCGGCGGACTGGGCCTGGTCTGGGTCTTCTTCATGCCGGCCCTGCTGTTGGCCGTTTTTTGGGTCCTGGATTTCTTCATCGTCCGCAACAGTCCCGCCGAGGCGGGCCAGGGTAAGTTCAACACCGGTGATGCCACCAGCGGCGACGATGGGCCCCGCCTGGGCGCCGTGGTCGTCTTCAAGAAGATGCTCAGCAACCCCATCATCCTGACCATCGCCGGGGTGGAATTCTGCAGCGGCTTCCTGCGCCAGGCCATCATGCAGTGGTACGGCAGTTTCGCCAAGCAGACCGACGGGGTGCTGGGGCTCAAGAGCAGCTTCGTCAACGAGAACTGGGGCATGATGCTCTTCTTCGCGGGGGTGCTGGGCGGCATGCTGGCCGGCACCATCAGCGATCACCTGTTCCAGTCGCGGCGCGGGCCGGTGGCCGGCGTGCTCTACGGCTTCATGCTGGTTTGCGCGGTGGTCCTGACTTTCACCTACACCACACCCATGGTGGGCTGGCTGGTGGTCTTCATGTCCATGGCCGTCATCGGCGTGCACGGCATGCTCTCGGGCACGGCCAGCATGGACTTCGGCGGCGCCAAGAACGCGGGTATCGCCGTGGGCATCATCGACGGGTTTGTCTACCTTGGGACCGGCCTCATGAGCCTGACCTACGCGCTGGTTCTGCCCAAGGTTCAGCTGGACGACGCGGGGCACATCATCGGCCCGGCCACGGATCCGGCCAACTGGAAGGCGTGGCCCCTGGCCATGATACCCCTGGCGGCCCTGGGGTTCATCCTGGCGCTCCGGCTGTGGAACGCCAAGCCCAAGCCCAAAACCAAGACGGCCTGACGGCCGGTTTCAAACGAGGACGATTCATGCCCTTCCGCCTGCTGACGGCGGCCACATTGGTGGCCGCCCTTTGCCTGCCCGCGTTCGCCCTGGCGGACGATGATATTCCGGAATTCGTGGTGGTCGACGGCGATACCCTGTGGCTGGCCGACACCGTCGAAGTGGTCGGCTCCCGGGTACCCGCAGCCCTGCCCGGCACTCTGCGTCGTGTGGACCTGCTCACGACCGAGGACTTCGAGCGTCTGCCTGGCCGCTCGGCTGCCGAGTTGCTCCAGATGGTTCCCGGGGTGGTTGTGCGACAGCGCCAGCAGTACGGCGTCCAGTCCGACATCTCCATCCGCGGGTCATCCTTCGAGCAGGTTCAGGTCCTGCTCGACGGGTTCGATCTGGGCGACCCCCAGACCGGCCACCACCTCATGGATCTGCCTCTGGGCCGACAGGATATTCGTCGCCTTGAGGTCCTGCCCGGTCACGGCTCGGCCCTTTACGGTTCAGGGGCTTTCGGCGGCACGGTGAACGTGGTCAGTCAGCGGCCCGGGGACCGCACCGGCGGCGAAGTGGCCCTGCTGGGCGGCGGCGCCGGCACCTGGGGCGCCCGGGGCAACACCGACCTGGTGCTGGGCCAGGACAGTGCGGCCCGTCTGTCCCTGGAACGCTTCCGCACCGACGGCTACGACGTCCCCCAACCCGACGGCACGATGGCCTGGGGCGGCAACGACGCGGACACCTGGGCGGGTACCGGCCGCTTCAACCACACCTTCGACACCGGAGAGATGGACGTTTTCGCCGGCTACAGCGCCCGTGACTTCGGCGCCCTGGACTACTACGCGCCCTACCCCAGTCGTGAGAAAACCGAAACGGCTTTCACCGCCCTGCGCTACAACCGGTCCGTGGGGGGCGGCGTCACCCTGGAGCCCCGCGCCTTCTACCGCCGTCACACCGACGAATTCGTTCTCTTCCGCGACAACCCCGAGGCCTACACCAACGACCACGTCTCCCAGAAAACCGGCGGCGAGTTGCGGGGCATCGTGGATCTGGGCCGGGGCCACGCCCTGGCCGCCGGCGTGGAGGCGGTGTACGAGGATATCGACAGCCAGGGGCTGCGCGGGGGTGTCTGGGGCGAGGCCCTGGGCTTCCACAAGCGACGGCGGCTGTCCGGCGCGGTGGAGGTGGACCGCAGCCAGGGTGACTGGCGCTGGCAACTGGGGGCGCGTGTGGACCGTCGCACGGGCTACGACGCCCGGCCGTCGGGCACCGCGGCCACGGCCTACGATCTGTCCGAGGCCTTTTCCGTCCGCGCCAGTGCGGGCAGCGTGTACCGCGTGCCCACCTTCACCGAATTGTACTACGAGAGTCCCGCCAACATGGGCAATCCGGCGCTGGATCCGGAGGAAGGCTGGACCTGGGATGGCGGCGTGGATTGGCGGTCAGGCCCCTGGCTGGCCGGCGTAACCTATTTCGAACGCTACGAAACCAACCTCATCGATTGGGTCCGGCCGGCGTCCGCCGACCCCGCCCTGGTTCCCTGGCAGGTGCAGAACGTGGCCGACGGCACCGCCCGCGGCCTGGAAACCAGCGCCCGCTGGCAGTCAGGACGCGGCCACGGTGTGGTCCTGGGCTACACCTGGCTGGAAAAGGAAAATACGCTGCCCGGGGATCAGATCGGCAAGTACACGCTTCTGGCACCGCGACATCAGCTGCAGTTGGCCGGCACACTTCAGTTGCCCTGGCGGCTGGCCCTGACCGCCACCGGCCGCTACCTGGAGCACACGGGCGGCCCGGCGGATTTCCAGGAAACCTTCGTGCTGGACAGCCGCTTGACCTGGGCCTTGGAGCCCGGCTGGTTCGCCAACCTTACCGGCTCCAACCTGCTGGACACCACCTACCAGGAAGTGCCCGGGCTCTGGATGCCCGGCACCCTGTTTACGCTGGAGGCCGGCAAGCGGTTCTAGATGGGCGGCGGATATGCGGGCGGGTCGGGATCACTTGAAGATCTCGACCCGTTTCCATTTCCCCCCGAAGAAACGTTTCAGCATGAGGGCCCCGATGAGCAGGTAACAGAACGACGCTCCGCCCCAGGCGATGATCACATCACCCTGCCGGCCCACGATCAGGTACCACGTCAGGGGAATGAACAGGCCCCACATGACGAACAGGGTCACCAGCATGGGATAGCGGGTGTCGCCCGCGCCCGCCAGGATGCCGCTGCCCAGCATGCGCAGGCCGTCGAAGTACTGGAAGATGGCCGCGGATACGGCCAGGCCCGCGCCGAGGGCCAGCACCTCGGGATCGTTGGTGAAGACCCGGAAAATGTTGTCGCGCAGCAGGATGATCGTTATCGCCAGCAGCACGGAATAGTAGGTGCCCAGCTTGAGGGTCTGGCGGCCGTAGACTTCGGCCGTGTCCGGATCGCCCGCGCCGATCCAGTTGCCGGTGAGCACGCTGGCCGCGGTGGTCAGGCCCCACAGCGGCATGAAGCTGAAACTGAGCAGTTGGATGGTGATCTGGCTGGCCGCCAACTGCACGGCCCCGGCGGTGCCGATGAAAATGGTGAACATGAGGAAGCCGCCCATGTCGATGAAGCCTTCCCAGGCGGCGGGCAGGCCCACGCGGATCATGTTGCGGATGGCGCGCGGCTCGGGACGCCGGAAGCGGTGGATGCCGTACTTGGCGCGCAGGCGGGGCGTGAGGCACCACCAGGCCAGGGCCGCGGCGTTCAGGAAGGTGCCGATGCTCGTGCCGATGGCCGCGCCCTTCACACCCATGGCCGGCACCGCCAGCCAGGTCCGTCCGAAGAGTTCAAACCCCGCCCAGCCGAAAATCAGCCACACGTCCAGCACCATGTTGGCGCCGTTGCCGATGATGCCCGCGTACATGGGCACCTTCACGTCGCGGCGGCCCTGGAAGAACCCCATCAGGGCGAAGATCAGCTGGGTGAAGACCGCGCTGAGGCTGCGCCACTTGATGTACACGTAGGTCAGGTCCTGCACGTCGGCCGGATTCCGGGTCCAGGGCAGGATGCGGTAGCTGTACCAGCCCAGAGCCATGAGAATCAGCCCGGTGGCGATGGCGATATACACGCCCTGCCACGTGTAGTGGCCGACGGCGTCGTCATCGTTCTTGCCGTGGGCCTGGGACACGAAGGTGCTGGTGATGCGGCTCAGATTATTGAAGAGACTGTAGGTGGCCCAGGTCAGCATGCCGCCCAGCCCGACGGCGGCCAGGGACACGCTGCTCACGCGGCCGATCAGGGCGGTGTCCACCGTCCACATGAGGGTCTGGGACAGCATGGTCAGGATGGTGGGGGTGGCCAGAGCCATGATTTCGCGGCCGTGATGAACATGGAGCAGGCCCGACAGCCCCGTTCGCGGGGCGGTCCCGGACCCGGCACCGTTGCTCTGGCTGTCGTTTCTCATGATCGGGCCGTATCCTACTTGTTGGCGGGGGGGCGGAACGCTTACATTAAGGGGCGACTCCAACACCAAGCCCCAGGCCGGAAGACATATAATGACCGTCGCAGACCCGCCTTGCAATGGCGATCCCGACAATGTTGGCTGAGACCGGGAGGCCGTGACCTGAAATCCCCACTGCGCACCGCCAACGCCCCCCTGCAGGGAACCGTCCTGTTGCCCGGGGACAAGTCCATTACCCACCGCGCGTTTTTGTTCTCCCTGCTGGCACGCGGGACCTGCCGGGTGACCGGCTGGCTCGACGCCGAGGACACCCTCTCCAGCCTGGAGGCCGTACGCGCCCTGGGGGGACGGGTTTCCCTGGACGACGGGGTGTGCCGCATGGATCCCCCCGCCGGTCCGCCCGCCCCCGGACAGGACATCGTTCTGGACTGCGGCAACAGCGGGACCACCTCCCGACTGCTGCTGGGCCTGCTGGCCGGCTGGTTGGATCCCGACGGGGCCGCCGTGCGCCTGACCGGGGACGCCAGCCTTTCGATGCGTCCCATGGCCCGGGTGGTCGATCCCCTGCGCGCCATGGGCGCCGACCTGCAGTACCTGGCCGAAGACGGCCGATTACCCATCCGCGTCCGGGGCGCTGCCCTGCGGGGCGGGGACCATGCCTTGCCCGTGGCTTCGGCCCAGGTAAAATCCGCCCTGCAGCTGGCCGGGCTGTTTGCCGACGGACGCACCACCGTGTCGGGCGCCGACGAGGTGCGCGACCACACGGACCGGCTGCTGGCGATCATGGGCGCCGGCCGCGAGGGTTACGACCTGCAGGTGCCCGGCGACCCATCCACCGCCGCCTTTTTCCAGGCCGCCGCGGCTCTGGTGCCCGGGTCCCGGGTGACGGTGAAGGCCCAGTCCCTGAATCCCGGCCGCACGGGTGTTCTGGAAGTGCTGGCGCGGGCGGGCGCGACGCCGGAGATCACCCACCGGGCCGGCGACCGCGGGGAACCCCTCGGGGATGTCACGGTTCGCGCGACGGCGTTGCAGACCTTCGGGATCCAGGCGCCGGAAGTGCCGTCCCTCATCGACGAACTGCCCGTTTTGGCGGTGCTGGCCACCCAGGCCGCAGGCCGCTCGGTCATGGCCGGTGCGGCCGAACTGAAGGTGAAGGAGAGCGACCGCATCGACGCCATGTGCGAGGTGCTGTCGCAGCTCGGCGCCGACATCACCGCCCAGCCCGACGGCTGGATCATCAACGGTCCCACGCCGCTCAAGGGCGGGTCCGCGGACGCCCCTCTGGTGCTCCGCACGCGGGGAGATCACCGCGTGGCCATGTCCGTCGCGGTGGCCGCGCTGGTCACCGCGGGTCACGTGGCCCTGGACGACGCGGCCTGTGTCGCGGTATCCTGTCCGAACTTTTTTCCGACCTTGGACAAATTGTTTGTTCGTTCGGCGGGCGACTTGGATTAATATATATCCATCGCCTTTGAGACCGTCCGTTCTCTGGTGGAAGTGAGACCTTCGGGTTTTCTCTTGTCAGGACCACTGGGTGAGCGGACGGCCTCGAAGGCGATTTGCCATCCGACATGAACCACGAGGAATGATCATGGCCGACGTCAAGACCACCGCCGACAGCAACGCCTTCATCGCCGAGATGAAATGGCGCGGGTTTTTCGAACAGTGCACCGACGAGGCCGCGCTCAGTGAGATGTTGAGCGGTGAGGTCGTCACCGGCTACTGCGGGTTCGACCCCACCGCCGACAGCCTGCACATCGGCAGCCTGCTGCCCATCATGGGCCTCGTGCATCTGCAGCGGCACGGCCACCGGCCCATCGCCATCGTGGGCGGCGGCACGGCCATGGTTGGCGACCCGAGCGGCAAAACCGAACTGCGACAACTGGTTACCGAGGAGCAGATCGAGATCAACCTGGCGGGCATCCGCGCCCAGTTGGACCACTTCATCACCTTCGGCGACGGCCCCACCGACGGCCTCATGCTCAACAACGCCGAGTGGCTGAAGAACTACGGCTACATCGAATTCCTGCGCGACGTGGGCCGCTTCTTCAGCGTGAACCAGATGCTCACGCGCGACTCGGTCAAGAGCCGCATGGAGACCGGTCTCAGCTTCATCGAGTTCAACTACATGATCCTGCAGGCCTACGACTACATGGTGCTCAACCGCGATCACGGCTGCCGTCTGCAGTTGGGCGGGAACGACCAGTGGGGCAACATCTGTTCGGGTATCGACCTGTGCCGCCGGTTCAATCAGGCCGAAGTCTACGGGCTCACGTTCCCGTTGCTGACCACCGCCACCGGCGCCAAGATGGGCAAGACCGCCGCCGGCGCGGTGTGGCTCGACGCGGCCCGCACGTCTCCCTACGATTTCTATCAGTACTGGGTGAACGTGGACGACCGCGACGTGTCCCGTTTCCTGCGCCTGTACACCCTGCTGGATCAGGCGGCCATCGAGGAGCTGGAAAAGCTGACCGGTGCGGACATCCGCGACGCCAAGGCCGCTCTCGCCCGCGAGGTGACCACTCTGGTTCACGGCGCGGAGGAAACCGCGGCGGCCGCCACCGCGGCGTCCGCCCTGTTCTCCGGTGGGGGCGATGCCAGCACGGTCCCGTCGAGTGAACGTCCGGCCAGCGATTTTGACGGCGAGGGTCTCGGCCTGCTGGACGCCCTGGTGGACAGCGGGCTCATGAAAAGCAAGGGCGAAGCCCGGCGCATGATTCGGCAGAAGGCCATCCGGGTAAACGGCGACCTCGTGGAGGACGAGGGGGTCATGCTCACGGCGGCCCACATCGACGCAGGGCGTGTGGCCCTTCAGGTTGGCAAGAAACGGCACCACCATATCCTGGTGGTTTAAGCTCCCTTCACGGCATTTCTTCAGGGGAAATTGAAGATTTCCCCATCTCAAGGTGTGTCCCGAATCGGGCGAAACATGGTTACCGGTGGGGACCGGTCACTTGTCCGTATCACGGGCAGTTTTTCGCAACATGACACCTTGGAGTTTTTCGCCCATGACTTCCCTGAAGGACCTGGTGGCGGCCGCCCCCAATTTGAGCTGCCGCCCCGACTCGGTTGTCTCGCTGATGGAAATAATCGAGGATCCCGTCGTGGAGGCGAAAAAGCTGGTCCCCATCGTGGAACACGATCCGGGCCTGGCGGCGGGCCTGCTCAAGCTCACCAATTCCACCCTCTACAGTTTCAAGCGGCGCATCGGCAGTCCCCAGGAAGCCCTGATCCTGGTGGGTAATCTGACCTTTGCCCGGCTGTGTTTCACCCTGAGCCTCGAGCCGATCCTGCACCGGGACCTGCCCGGCTACAACCTGGACCTGGATACCCTGTGGCAGCACAGCCTGACGACCGCCTACGGGTCGGCCTTCCTGGTCAAGGCCATGGGTCTGGGGGAGATGCGGGATCGGGCCTTCACCGCCGGGCTTCTCCATGATATTGGGAAGCTGGTTCTGGACGGGGGCCTGGCCGGCGAGGGCCCGCAGGACGATGAGGAGACCGGATCCCTGAGGGTGACCACCGACGACGAGATCCGGCGTACGGGGTATTCCCACGCCGAAGCCGGCGCGGCCCTCCTGGAGAGCTGGGATCTGCCCGAAGCGACGGTGGAAGCCGTCCGGTTCCACCACACCCCCCTGAAGGCCACCCGGAACCGGCGGCTGGCCCTGGCGGTCAACGTGGCCGACCAGGTGGCCCACTTCGCCCCACGCCTGCGGCCGGGGTCCCGGGCGGTGGACCTCTGGATCAAAAACAATTTCACCACGGGGGATTTCTCCCATGACGTGATCGGCCGCCTGGCCGGGGTCATCGGGAGCAAGAAACAGAACGTCATGTCCCTGGCGCTCGGCCCCAATCTCTAGATTCCCACCCCGGGGGCCCGGACAAGGCGGCACTTGCCCAATTTCCAAGGCCTGTTACCTTCGGTGAAGTTCCCTGAGGGAACCAAACCCAAATTGTCGGGTTAATGCCCCCGTGCCCGGGATCCCCCCCGGGCCGTTCTTAAGGAAAGGGACATAATTCCATGCGACGCATTTTTTCCACCGGGCTGCTGCTCCTGCTCGCTCTGGCCGTCGGCCCGGTTTCGGCCGCCGACGCACCGGCTCCCGGTGAAGATTTCCTGGCCGCCGCGGCCAAGGCCGCCCAGGTGGCCGAAGGTCTGAAGTCCTATGCCATCACCTCGGCTCTGGCTATGGAAAACAAGCCCAAGGATGCCGAATCCGGCATGAAATTCGAGGCTGAAATCTTCCAGGCGGGCATCTGGCCGGACCACGTGGTGTCCGTCATTTCAAGCCCGGTTTTCGAGCAGAACATCGGGACCACGCCCGAGGGGTCCTGGTTCTTCATCAGCCAGCTCCAGGCCTGCTACAAGGGCCCGAGCCACCCGCTCACCCGTAACCTTAATCCGGATCCGGAGCAGGGACTGTCCCCCGAGGCCGTTTACAATTTCCTGGGCGGCGTGGGAGATCTCATGGTGCGGGCGGACATGCCCCAGACCGGCGAGGTCACCACGGAAAACCTGGAGGTGGGGGGACGGACCATTCCCTGCCAGGTGTTTCACGTTACCGAGGCCAACGGCGACCAGGGCACCTTCTGGGTGGATCCGGTGTCCGGCCTGGCCCTCAAGACCCGGGTGCTCGCCGAATTCGAAAACCAGGGCATGGCCATGGTGCGTGACATGACCACCACCGTGCTTGAATTTTCGCTGAACGAGGATGTGGCCAAGGACAAGTTCACGGCCTACACCCCGCCGGCGAACATTCGCGTGGTGGACAACTTCGATCTGCTGCTGAACCCGGACTCCATGGTGGGGCAGATGGCCCCCGACATCGAGTTCACCGATTTCAAGGGCGTGAAAACCAAGCTGGCCGATTATCGCGGCAAGATCGTTTTCCTGGACTTCTGGGCCACCTGGTGCGGCCCCTGCCGCATGGAGATGCCCCATATCCAGACTCTGCACGACGAACTGTCACCGGCCGGCGAAGTGGTGTTCCTCGGCGCCAGCAGTGAGGCGCAGCCCACCATCGAGACCTGGCTGACCAAGAACCCCTACAGCTTCCCGATCTTCATGGTCAACGACATGGACGCCAAGTCCAAGTTCAAGGTCACGAGCATTCCGGCGGGATTCGTCATCGATCGGCAGGGCCGCATCAAAGCCCACATGATCGGCGCCCAGTCGGAGGCCCAGCTCCGGGCCGCCCTGGCCAAAGCCGGCCTGTAAATACCTGACCGGGAATAAGAAAGGGCGGGCCGAAACGGCCCGCCCTTTTTCCGTGTGCGGCGGCCGCTAGTCCAGGATCTGGACCTCCACGCGCCGGTTCATGCGTCGGCCGTCGGCCGTGCTGTTGTCGGCCACCGGGAAGTCCTGCCCGTAGCCCACGGCGGTCAGACGAGCGGGCGACACGCCCAGTTGGATCAGCGAATCCCGCACGGACATGGCCCGACGGTGGGACAGATCCCGGTTGCCTTCGGGGGACCCGGTGTTGTCGGTGTGTCCGCGCACTTCCACGTGCTTTTCAGGCCAGGCCTGCAGGGTGACGGCCACCTCGGCCAGAACGGTGATGGATTCGGGCGTGAGTTCGGCGCTGCCCGTGCGGAAGGACACGCCCTCCAGGACCAGGGTCTGTTCCAGGACAGGCCGTTCGGTGCAACCGTCCGCGTTGACGGCGGCGCCGGCGGGGGTGTCGGGACACAGGTCGTCCGCATCCAGAACCCCGTCCTGGTCGTTGTCCGGATCGGGACAGCCGTCCTCGTCCTGGAACCCATCCATGTCTTCGGCCTCATCGGGGCAGCCGTCCCGGGCGTCCACGATCCCGTCGGCGTCATTGTCCGGGTCCGGACAGCCGTCCTCGTCCTGGAAACCGTCCATGTCCTCGGGGCGGGTGGGGCAGTCGTCATCGACGTCCAGCACGCCGTCCCGGTCGTTGTCGTACTCGGGGCAGCCGTCGAGGTCATTGAATCCGTCGGCATCCTCGGGGTCGTCGGGACAGCCGTCCCGGTTGTTGGGCACGCCGTCGTGGTCCCGGTCCGAGGCGCCGAACCAGTAGGACACGCCCAGGGCACCTTCCACGATGGCTGTGTTGGCATCCACGTGGTCGGGTCCCCAGTAGTAGCTCATGCCGATGTTGTCGGTCTTGTTGCCCGGCATCAGGTGGTAGCGGCCGCCCAGATTCAGGGAGACGTGGTCCGAGACGAAGAAATCCACCATCAGTTCGAGGCTGAAGGTGAAGTCGGTGCCCTTCAACTCAACGTTTTCGCGGTTGGTGTTGTAGCCCAGGACGGGATCGCCGCCGGGGAACAGGCCCACCGATTCGCCGGCCTTGTCCACCACTTTCCAACTGGTGAAGCCGACACCGAAGCCCAGATAGGGGCTGATCCACTTGTCAGGGGCAAATCGGTGCTGCAGTTTCACCTCAGGCTGCCAAAGGGGGGTGTAGAGGGGGGCGGAGCTCTGGCCCGTCCAGCCGCCGTCCTCACCCGGGGAGCTTGGGGTGGGCCGGACGTAGCCGTACTTCAGGGCCGCTTCGAAAGTCCAGCGTTTGGACAGACCGCGCCGCAGCGTGAGGCTGGCGGACTGGTCCAGGGTGCTGTAGTCCCAATAGCCTTCGGTGAACTTCATCATGCCCAGTTCGAACCCCACACCCCAGCGGCCTTCCAGATCCTGGGCCCGGGCGGCCGGGGCCGACAGACCGGACAGGAGCATAAGAAGTCCCAGGGCGGGGACTGAGCAGAACATCCAACGGCGATATCGAGACATGATCCTACCTCCACCAGGCGGGGATTCCCCGCGCGTGATGTGGGAACCCCGGGCCGGCTTTCGGGTTAGCAGAAAGCTACGGCCCGGGAAATGGAGCGCGTTTTCGGTGATTCCGGGGGGCGAGCCCTGGCGGCCCGCACCCAACCCGGGGAATCCTAGGACCTGTTCAGGGATTTGGCAAGAACGGTTGCCAAACCTTGAGTGAGGGCGTTTAATAATTGAGTCTGGGCAACTTTCTCGCCGGAAAGTGAAGAAGGAATTGAATCAGTGGCAAACCCTTGTCGATTCAATCGTCGAAGAGGACATCCTGCTTAGAAACCGCCTGACCGAGTGTTCACCTGAACTTCGTGAAATGCGGAGCCCCCAGGACGGTCTCAGTTTCAAGGAAACCCTGGGTCACATCGCCTTCTGGGATGACTTCACCATCCGCTTCTTTCAGGAGAAGCTGGATCGGACCACGCTGGATCCCCTGCCCCCGGTGAATTTCGAGGAGCGCAGCCGTGATGCGCTGCGAAAAATGGCCGCCCTTCCCTTCGGGGAGGTGCTCGCCCGTTATCTCGAGGCCACCGGAACGCTCATCGAATTCCTGCAGGCCAACTGGAACGCCCTGTCCGAACGGGAGAAGTACGATTTCTGGGTGCCGCTGAAGCATCGGCGACATCACCGGATTTCCCTGTTCCGCCACCTGAACCAGGCGTCGTCCCCTGAGAGTGAAATGGCCGCCGGCGCTTAAGCCGACTTCAAGCGCGGTTGCAGGACCGGACGACCAAAAAAAACCGAGCCTCCACGGAGGCTCGGCTTTGTCTATTTGCAACCGAATGGGGTTGGGTCTACTCCATCCGGAGATCGAGATCCCGAATGGTCTCAACAGGACTGTTGTCCGTGTTGATGGGATCCTCGGTCCGTCCGTATTCTCCGAAAACACCCAATTCGATTTTTCGAACTTTCAATTCCGGCTTGCGATAACTTTTCTTGGTCTTCATGTGTAAACCTCCCCGTAACTCCTCAAGAGGAACCTGTCAAAATTGTGGGTCGTACATCGTCCTTGAAGGACCCATCTCAACCATATTGTAGAAACATTATATCACTATCGTGATGAAACGTCAATATATCATCGTTGATTTTGGGAATTAATATCATCGCCCTGCTGCAGGTCGAACAGGGTGCGATAAAGCCCCGGGTGTTTCATAAGTTCTTTGTGGGAGCCGGTTTGGATGACCCGCCCGTCTGAGATGACCAGAATCAGATCCAAATCCCGCACCAGGGATAGGCGGTGGGCGATCACAATGGCCGTGCGATTCTCCATTAATTCGGACATGGCGTGTCTGATACTGTCCTCGGATTCCGCGTCCAGCGCGCTGGTCGGTTCGTCCAGAACCAGGAGGCCCGGGTTGCGCAAGAAAGCCCGGGCCAGGGCCACCCTCTGCTTTTGGCCGCCGCTGAGCCGCGCGCCCCGTTCCCCGCAGGGCGTGTCCAGTCCCGCGGGCATCTTGTCGGCAAATTCCATGACCCGGGCCCGCGCGGCCGCGGCGATGATCTCCTCGGATGACACATCGGGGAGGCCGAACCGGATGTTGTCGGTGAGTGACAGGTCATACAGCATGGGCTCCTGGCTGACCCAGGCCATATGGGCCCGCAGCTCGGACAGGTCGTAGTCGGCATAGGGGCGGCCGTTGAGCTCCAGGGAGCCGGAGGTCGGCGGAAACAAACCGAGCAGAATGTTGGCGAGCGTGGTCTTGCCGGCCCCCGATGGCCCGACGATGCCCACCCAGTGGCCGGCGGGGATGTCCAGGGTCAGTCCGTCGATAACCGGCGGGGTCTCGCCCGCGGAATCGTAGCTGAAGGTGAGGTCGGTCATTGTCAGGCGGACGGGGTCGTGGCAGGTGGGGGGCACCGGGCTGCCGGGGCGGCGTTCCGGCGCCAAGGCAAAGATGTCCTCCAGCCGGTCCGCGGCCGCGGCGGCGCCCTGGGCCTGGGCGAACAGTCGGGTCAGCGACGACATGGGGACCGCCACGCGGAAGGCCAGCAGCAGGAAGGCCACCAGCTCCTCCTGGGAGGCTTCGCCGCGGGCGGTGAGGGTGAACCCGTAGACCACGATGCCCAGCAGGCAGATCCAGAGGCTGATCTGGATGCCCGATTCCAGGGCGGCAGAAATCCAGGCGCGGCGCATCCCGGCATCCTGGTACGCCCCGACCAGACCGGCGAAGCGCCCGCTCTCGTGAACCTGCGCGTTGTAGACCTTGAGGCTGCGAATGCCCCCCACGGTTTCCTGCACGTGGCTGTTGATGCGTCCCAGTTCATCGTACATGACCCGGGACAGTTTCTGCAGCCGGGACCCGAAGAGCCGCACCAGCAGAATGGTGGTCGGAATGAGCAGGAGGACCATGGCGGTCAACCGCGCGTTCATGTTGAGCATCAAAACCAGGGCGCCGATGAGGGTGAGGACGGCGCGCGCGAAGCTGATGAAGCCGGAAGTGAGCATGTACTGGATGCTGCCCACGTCGCTGGTGACGCGGCTGGACAGGTCGCCGGCCTTCTGTCCGCTGAAGAACAGGGCCGGCAGTTCCAGCAAATGGGAAAAAACCCGACGGCGCAGACGGGCGGCGGTTTCCAGGCCCACCCGCGCCGACAGAACCTGGAACAGAAAGGAGCCCACCAGTTGCACGCCCAGGAGCCCGGCCAGCAGGGGCCAGGGGGCGCCGGCGAGGAGGGCGGATCCCGGTGTACCCAGATACCCGACGAGCTTTCCGGCATACAGGGGGATGGCGAGGCTCACGGCCGTGGATATGAGCATCAGAACCACGGCGCCGGCCAGAGCCGGCTCCTGGCCCCGGAGCAGGGAGAGATAGGGCGCGAGGGCCTTCAGGCCCCGCAGTCCTTCCCGTTTGCGGTCGGGGTTGGGCACCCGGCTCCCTCCGGATCGACAGGCGGATTGGACCGGCCCCAGGGATCGGCGCCGGCACGAGGAATCGCGGCTACTTTAACAGAAGTCCCTTGGTTCGGGCCACACCGGATCGGGTCTTGAGTCGGAAAAGATAGGTGCCGCCGGGCTGGGTGCGTCCGTGGCGGTCGCGTCCGTCCCAGACCAGGTCCAGGCGGCCGGCGGGGGCGTCTCCGTCAAATAGGACGTCGATGAGCCGTCCGCGGGCGTCAAACACACTGAGTTGGGCCGGGGACCCCTCGGGCAGGTCGAAGGACACGCGGGTGCGAGGATTGAAGGGGTTGGGCGACAGGGACAGGGCGACGGCCGCCGCGGGCAGGTCGTCCGGGGCCGCGCTGGGCGCCCGGAAAACCACACTGGTGTCCGACAGGGTGACGCCGGGCAGCAGGAGACCGTCCGGCGTGTACAGCTTCACGTCCAGGACCTCGATGAGGGAGGTGCCCACGGACTTTCCACTGATGTTCCAGGTAAAGAGCTCGCCCGGGCCGGTGGTGAAATCCCCGTGCCCCATGATGATTACGTATCCGTGCACCACCCCGGGGGTGTCTTCCCGGAAGCCCGAGAACAGGTCGAAACCGAAGGCCGTGAACAAGGCGCCGGGTCCACCGCTCAGGGACGTCACCAGGGCGGTGTCGTAGGCGGCGGTGAACTCAACGGTGCGCAGGTCCTGGGTGTCGGTCAGCAGGATGGACACCTGGGTGGGCGTGCCCGGTGCGGTGACCGTGTCGGCCAGCGCCCAGGTCAAATCCACCTGGGCCGCGGCAGGGAGGGCGCCCGCCACGGTTACCAGCAGGCCCAGGGCCAGCACGTGTCCTCTTGCGCTCAGGGTCTTCAACTTTTTCATGACAATCCCTCGCTCTATTTGAGCAGTGTCATTTTCTCCACCTGGCTGAACGAGCCGGCGGTCACGCGATAGAAGTAAAGGCCGGTGGCCACAGCCTGACCGGCGTCGTCGCGGCCGGTCCAGACGGTCTGGTGGTGCCCGGCCTGCAGGGTCTCATTGACCAGCACGGCCACGCGGGCGCCGTCCACGCTGAACACTTCGAGCCGCACATCGGAGGCCGTGGGCAGGCTGAAGCTGATGGTGGTCGACGGGTTGAACGGGTTGGGATAGTTCCCTTCCAGGGAGAACACGGTGGGCAGGTTCACGGCACTCACGGTGTCATACAGGAAGGTCAGGTCCTCGTTGTTCACGTCGCGCAGGGTGAGGGTCAGGTCCTCGGGGTTGAAGGCGTCCGCCGCCCCGGCGGGCAGCTGGATCCGGAGGAGCTGCCCCTGTCCGGTAAAGGAGGCGCCGTCACCCAGCAGGGCCAGCCCTGTTTCCAGGCCGTTTTCGTCGATATTGCGCAGGAAGACCGGACCGTCCTGCAGGGCGAGCAGATCGCCGGCGGTGACCTGGGGCACGGTGCCCGTGGGCAGGTCGCCCACGATCTCCAGGCCCTTGAACGATTCGTGGGGCACGGTCAGCGACAGCGCCCAGGTGTCGGCCCCGAGCTGACGCCAGGCCAGAGACACGGGCACATCCGTGGCCTTGGCGCCGGTGCGGCCCTTGGCGGGCAGATCGAAGTTCAGGGCCGAAATCATCAGGTCCTGAAAATCGATGATGTCGTCGGGCTGGGGAATACCGTCGCCGGCGTTGTTGTGGGTGGGCCCCACGTCGGCGTCGGCGTTGAAGTCCTGGTGGCCGTCGGGGAGGCCGTAGGTGGTGCCCAGGGTGGTGATGTCGGCCACATCCACGTCGCCGTTGAAGGGCACGTATATGTCACCCAGCAGGTAGTTGGTGGCCCGGGGCATCAGGCCGGTGGGCGCCCCGGCGTTGCCGGCTCCGTCGATGACGAAGACCTCGTAATAGTAGACGCCGCGTTCGCTTACCGAGTCGGCGAAGGCTTCGGTTACGCCGTCCACCGTGCCGGCCAGTTGCCATTCGGGGCTGACCAGGGCGGAGTCGCGCAGCACCGGGGCCGTGGGGATCACGGCGCCCAGGTACTGGGGATAGGCGGTGGCATAGGCGCCGTCGTGCAGCCGGGCGCGCCAGATCTCCACGCCGACCCGGTCCGCATCCTCGGGGTTGTTCCAGGTCAGGGAGACGACTTCGTGTCCGGCGTCCGCCACCAGGAAGGTGGCCTGTCCGGGGCCGGTCAGGTCATAGCTGATGGTGTCCCGCACCGCCAGCACGTTGCCCACGTTGTCACGGAACTCGGCGAAGACCACGCGCTCGCCCTCCACGGCTTCGATAAGCCAGGGCTGGGAGACCGAATAGGTAACCCAACCGGCGGGGAAGACGAGGTTGTCATTGCTGAACCGCATGTCCACCGCGTCGGTCATGGCCATGTCCAAAGTCACCACGGAGTCGGCCGTGGCGGCGGCGCCGCCGTTGATGGCGAAGCTGCCCACGGGGCCCTGGGTGTCCACGGTCACGGTGGCGTCCGGAATCAGGGGCGCGGCTTCCAGATTGCCCGCGCTGTCCAGGGCGGTGGTGTAGAAGCCGTAGAGCCCGTCACCCGCGGCGGCGGTGAAGGCGATGGGACTGGTGGTGAAGGCGCCGAAGCTGGTCCAGTCACCGCCGTCCACGTTGAAGAAGAGTTCCACTTCGGCCAGGCCGGACCCGACATCCGAAGCGGTGTAGGGCACCATAAGGTTCACGCCGCTGAACGCCGGCAGGGCGTCCACGCTGCTGACGGGCACCTGGGCGTCCTGGAAACTGCTCACGGCCGCGGACCAGTCGCTGGTCAGGGTGTTGGCGCCCCTGGCCATCACGCGGAAGTAGTAGGTGGTGGTGTCGGCCAGGCCGGTGAACTCGTAGCTCAGCCCGGGGACGAACCCGCTCTCGGCATGCAGCACGGAGAAGTCGGGCAGGAGGCTGGCCTGGGCGCTGTAGGTGGCGGCCCCGGTGCCGGATTCATCGCTCCAGGCGACGGTATTGACCGTGCCGGCGGAATAGGTCGGCTCGGCGACCATGGTGGGGGTGTCGGGCGCGCTGCAGTCGATGGTGAGTTCCAGGGTGGAACTGTAATCCGCATCGAAGGGGTGATTGTCCTCGTCCCGGAACAGGGCCTCGGGGATGTCCATCACGGAGACGCCGGCCGAATCGGCGGTGACCTCGATGGTGAACAGGTCGGCCGGCACGGTCAGACCGGCACCGGCGTCCAGGAAGCTGAAGTCCACGGTGTAGTCGCCCGGGGCGTTCTCGATGATCTCATAGGTGTCGCCCACGCCCATCAGGGGCGACAGGACCGTGATGTTGGTGTCCCCGAAGGACACGCCGGCCGGGGCGACGACCCGGATGGAATAGCCGCGCAGGGGCGGGGTGTGGGGCACGTCGGGCACGAAATGGGCCGCCACGGTGGTGGTCAGGCCGCAGGCCACCACGGGCTGGGCGGAAACCAGTTCGAGGCGGGCTTCCCCGGTGTCGAAGCGGGTCAGGAACGCGTCGAAGGTACCGTTGTGGGTGGTGTCATAAGCCCACGTGGAAACGGGGAAATCGGCCGAAGACGTCTGGCCGGTCACGATGGGGTTGTCGTTGGCGTCGAGGGCCAGTTCCAGGGCGGAGTCGTTGCCCATGCCGCCGAGGAAGGAACTCCAGAGGATGTCCGTGCCGTCGGCCAGCAGGCGGGTGACGAAAACGTCGTTGCTGCCGTTATGGGTTTCGTCGAAGCCCTCGGCGTTGACGGGGAAGTTGCTGGAGGACGTGTAGCCGGTCACCAGGGGGTTGCCGGAATCGTCGACCATGAGGGAGAGGCCCTGCTCGCCGCCGGACCCGCCGAGGAAACTGGACCACTGCAGGGTGCCGTCGGCGTTGTTGAACTTGGCGACGAAGGCGTCCTGGCTGCCGTTGTGGAATTCCTGGAAGGATCCCGCGGTGACGGGAAAGTCACCGGAGGCGGTGTAACCGGTGATGATCGGGTCGCCGGCCGCATCCAGGTCCAGGGCGAAGGAGCGTTCACTGGCGCCGCCGCCGATGAAGGTGGACCAGATCAGCGTGGACAGATCGGGCGCCATCTTGAAGAGGGTGGCGTCGTCGATGCCGCTCTTGACGGTCTGGAACGTGCCGGCGGTCACCGGGAAATCGGTCGAGAAGGAGAAGCCGGCGAGGATCAGGTCCCCGTTTCCGTCGATGGCGAGGCCGCGGGACGAGTCGCGGTCGGTGCCGCCCATGTACGTGCTGGCCACCATGACCGTGAAGTCGGCGTTCAGCGTGGTGATGGTGTAGTCGTAGGGCGGTCCCGCGAAGTAGTTCTGGTAGCAGCCCACGGTGGTGGGGTAGTCGCTGGAGGCGGTGTAACCGGCGATCACCAGGTTGCCGCCCGCATCGGTCTGCAGATCGAACACGGAGTCCACCTGGCTGCCACCCAGGTAGGTGCTGGCCAGAATGGCCGACCCGTCGGCGCTCAGCTTGGTCACCACGGCGTCCTGGCCGCCGGCGGCGGTGGTCTGGACCGCGCCCAGGGTCACCGGGTAGTTCCCGGCGTAGGTACGTCCGCCCACGGTGGGATTGTCGAAAGCATCCAGGGTGATGGCATTACAGTATTCGATGGTCGAGGTGCCGAGGTATGTGCTCCAGACCAGGTCGGCACCCTCGTTGGCGAAACGGCTGACGAAGATGTCCACCGAGTTGAAGACCGGTTCGGCGTAGGCGCCGGGCGTGGTGGGGAAGTTGGGGCTCTGGGTCTCACCGGCTACGATGACATCGCCGTTGGAGGCAATGGCCAGAGTGGTGCCCACATCGTCGGCCGATCCGCCGAACAGCGTGCTCCACAGCAGGGCGTTGATGTTGGCCTTGTCCACCGGTGCGCCGGCGGCGAAGAGGTTGATGGAGCCGACGGAGGCGCCGGACTTGTCGGCGGCCGGATCGGTGACGAGCAGCGTGCCGTAGGCGGTCCGCAGTTCGGACCCCAGGGCGGTGGGCTGGATGTCATCGGCGCCGCGCCACAGGAATTCGGCCTGGCTGGCGTCGGCGCCCTTGGCCACGATCAGTTCGTATTCAAGGCCGGTCTGACCCAGTCGGAAGACCACGTCGATGCCGGGCCACATGTTGCGGTAGGTCACGGCGTCATAGGAGGCGACCTGACTGCGCCAGAGGTCGGGATCGTTCCCCATGAAGAAACTGGCGCGGTCCGGGCGCTGGCCCTTGGCTACGATCTCGGGGGCCGCCGCGCCGCCGGGGAAGGTCAGGAAGAGCGCCTGGCCCTTTACGGTGGGCATGGGCAGGTCCGGGTCTTCGGCCAGAGCTCGCAGTTTTCCGGCGTTGTCCGGATCCCGCAGGTCGATGACCACGCCCTCGGCCGTGAAGAACACGTCCGCCCGACTGTTGGCGAGGTAGAATTCCACACCTTCATCCAAATGGCCCGGATTGGGCAGGATGCCGATCCCGGCTTCAGCCGCTCCGGTGAACGCGGTCAGGCATAGGCCCAGCAGCAGTGCGGTGGCCCCCAGGGGCCGAACCAGCCTGTTTTCCCCGTGGAAAACCGTGCGCGCGTTGGTTTTGGAAGTCATTCTGAGTACCCTCCGTAAAATCACCCGGGAACCTGTTTCCCTGGATTGTGTATAGCGGTGCCTATGTAGACTGCTGAAAAACAGCGGAACGTTTCTTTTTTTGATTATATAACAGATGAGACAATTATACAATTCATTTTTCTTTTTATGATTTAAGTATAATTATCGCTCTGGCTATAAAGATAAGGTGCGAATAGATTGTCGCCATGTGGATGACGGTAATTTAATCTAACGGGGCCTTTTGGCCTTTGACTGGGGAGACGACATGAAATTCAGGATTAAATGGACCCTCATTGTAGGGAGCTTATGGCTGACGGTGGCCTTGGGATCCGCCCTGGCCGAAACCGGGACCGCGGTCTCGAGCGAGGGTGACATGACCAACCTCCTTTTCATTCATCACAGTTGTGGCGGCCAATTGCTGGCCGATCCCGGAGAGCAGGACGGCGGCGTTCGGGGTTCCGGCGAACGCTGTATATATGTGGCGCACCCCAACGGGGGCGGTCTGCGCGCTCGCCTGCAGGCGGCCGGCTACCAGGTGAACGAGCTGTCCTACGAGTCCCGTCTGGGCGAGGACACCGACATTCACCACTGGCGCAGTAAGTTCACCGCCCACATGGACGACCTGCTGCGTGTCCGTCAGCAGGACGACATGCTGCCCGAGGGCCAGCGCAACGAGATCGTGGTCTTCAAGTCCTGCTATCCCAACAACGACTACGTGGGTCCGGGCGAGGCGCCCGGCGACCCGGATTCCCCCGAGCGGACCGTGGCCAACAGCATGGCGTCCTACAACAGCCTGCTGCCCCTGTTCGCGGCCAACCCCGAGGTGCTCTTCATCGCCCTGACCCCTCCGCCCCGGGCCGAGCCCAAGCCGCAGGGGGCCAAGGAAAAATTCAAGAGCCTGTTCGGGTCCAAGCCCAAGGATGCCGATTACGCCCGCCAGGTGAACACCTGGCTCGCGGACAAGGACTCCGGCTGGCTCAAGGACTATTCCTTGCCCAACGTCGTGGTCTTCGACTACTACGACATCCTGACCGACGGCGGAGCCTCCAACTGGTCCCGCTATCCCACGGGCGGGGGGCAGGACAGCCACCCCAGCCTGGAAGGCAACGAAAAGGCGGCGCAGGTGTTCATTCCCTTCCTCAGTGAAGCGCGGCAGGCCAAGGACGGGAAGTCGAAGTAACCAAAAGATTTTAAGGGTTTACGAGTCCTGGTCGATCTTTGACCCACAGGATGTTATAAGCTGTGGACGGAGGCGTCCATTCGTGGTGACCTGACGGGGCGGCGAAGGCACCCATCTGAGCGGGAAAGGAGGTGTAAGCGTGGCAGGCGAGACATCGACAGCGGTTCTGGGAACCGGGCGGGACGGATCAAACCAGGCCCCCGGGCCCCGGCGTATTCCCCCTTATCCGCGCCTGAACACCTTCTACTTCCTGGTCTTCCTGGCTTTTGTGGTGGGGCGCTACATCGATATCGGCAACCGGATGGACATTCTGGCCACCATCCGGTTCGAGTTCCTGCTGGGCGGGTCGGCGGTGATCCTGGCCTCGATCCAGGCTGCGGGCCGCAAGCCTGAAATCGGCCAGGCCAAACCGATTCTCGTGCTCATCGCCTTGCTCTTCGTGGCCATGATCTTTCAACTGCCTTTCGCTGCAGATCCGCCTGAGGCCCAGCGGGTCTTCAACGATCGGGTCTTCAAGTTCGCCCTGTTGACCTTCCTGATCTGCGCCATGGTGGAAACGCCCATAGCCATGAAACTCTTCCTGGCGGCTTTTCTGTTTTCCATTTTCTATATCACGCTGGAATCGGTGGAGGGGCTGATCAGTGGGGGACTGGTGTGGGAGAATCAAGGGATTCAAAGGCTTCACGGGGCGGTTCCCATGTATGGTCATCCCAACAGCCTGGGGGGTGTGGCCATGGGCAGTTTGCCTTTCGTGATTTTCTATTTCCCCCGTTTTCGCAACTTGATCATCAAAGGCGGCCTTTTGGCCGTGGCCACCACTTCGATTATCTGTGTCATCTACTCGGGATCCCGGACGGCCTATCTGGGGCTGCTCTCCCTGGTGTTCTGGTGGTGGTTCCAGTCCAACAACAAGGGGCGCTTTGCGGTGGTTATGTTGATCTGCGGCGCGGGGGCCCTGGCGGTTCTGCCGGACGAGTATATCGAGCGGTTCAAGAGCATCGGCGGCGAGGAGGCCGAGGGGCACTCCAAGGAAGCCCGCATCGTGATTCTCCAGGATGCCATGACGATCCTCCAGGAGAACCCTTTGGGAGTGGGTGTGGCCTCCTTTCCCGCGGTCCGGCGGGCCCGGTTCAATCGGTCCCAGGACACCCACAATCTGTACCTGGAGGTGGCCACTAATCTGGGCGTGCAGGGGCTGATTGTTTTCATGGCCCTGGTGGGGGCCATGATGGTGGCTTTTCGACGCACGACTTTTGCCTTCCGGCGTCAGCGCAAACGATTGGCCAGGTTGGCGCGGCATGGAGGTCTCACACCGGGCGCCCGGCGTTTCATCACGGCCCACGACAACGATCTGGAGCTGCTCATCGCCACCGCCCAGGCGGGAGCCGGGTTCATCCTCATCCGTTTGGTCCTGGGAATGTTCGGCATGGACCTTTACGAAATCTATTGGTGGTTTGCGGCGGGGCTGGCCTTTGCCCTGTCCGGGCTGGTCGTAAGGACCAGCCGACGAACCCAAGCCATTGAACAGATGGTGGCCTCAGGGTAGGCGCCGTCATTTTCCAGGGGGAAGCCGCCGTGGCGGAAACCGAATCAGTGCTCCAGTCGCCCGAAATCAGCGTGGTGGTGCCGCTTTACGACGAGGAACTGGTCATCGACGAGATGTACCGGCGCCTCACCGAGGTCATGAGCGGCACCGACTGTTCGTACGAGATCGTCATGGTCAACGACGGCAGCAGTGACCGCACCGTGGAGCTGGCCAAGGTCATCTGCGCAGCGGATCCCCGGGTTAAACTCATGACCTTCTCACGCAACTTCGGCCACCAGGTGGCCATCACCGCCGGCATGGATCGCTGTGTCGGCCAGGCCGTGGTGGTCATCGACGCCGACCTGCAGGACCCGCCCGAAGTCATCCCCAAGATGATCGCCAAATGGCGTGAGGGCTACCAGGTGGTCTACGGCGTGCGGGAGAAACGACAGGGTGAAAGCTGGTTTAAACTCCTCACGGCCAAGGTCTTCTACCGCCTCCTGAAACGTCTGACCTCCGTGGACATCCCCGTCGACACGGGGGATTTCCGGCTGGTGGACCGCCGGGCCCTGGCGCATTTCAACACCATGCGCGAGCGGTCCCGCTTCGTGCGGGGCATGATCAGCTGGGTGGGCTTCAAGCAGTGCGAAGTGAAGTACGTGCGGCACGAACGTCACGCCGGCGAGACCAAATATCCGTTCAGCAAGATGCTCAAGTTCGCCATCGACGGGCTGCTGGCCTTCTCCCAGGCCCCGCTGAAACTGGCCTCGGCCCTGGGGCTGGCCAGCTCCGCGGTGAGCTTCTTCTTCATCGTCTACGGACTGTGGATGAAGTACTTCTACCCGGAGCAGGTGATCCCGGGCTGGAGCTCGCTCTTTTCGGCCATCCTGTTCCTGGGGGGCATTCAGCTGGTCTGCCTGGGTGTGCTGGGCGAGTAC